>Ga0209396_1004045_pt1 | contig 14423 bp, 11 predicted proteins | sample GOMGulsemesocosm_6_FD_184638 | JGI IMG/M metagenome (GOLD analysis project Ga0209396, IMG submission 184638) | Methane-oxidizing microbial communities from mesocosms in the Gulf of Mexico - GOM8C Gulf of Mexico (SPAdes) (version 2) | ecosystem: Environmental > Aquatic > Marine > Cold seeps...
GTATTCTACACATCAAATTTTGATTTGCAAGTAATTTATTCTTACAAATCAATAACTTATCTTTAGCCTAGTGAAGATAAGTTATTTGGAGCGGAAAAGGAGACTCGAACTCCCGACCCCAACCTTGGCAAGGTTATGCTCTACCAACTGAGCTATTTCCGCACACATGTTGAACTAGCTACGTACTGATACCAGTCTTCCGAAGAAGGTTGGTATCCCCAAGGGGATTCGAACCCCTGTTACCGCCGTGAAAGGGCGGTGTCCTAGGCCTCTAGACGATGGGGACGTCTTGTCTAACTCAACGGCGCGCATTCTATGAAGGATACGCATTTGAGTCAACCCCTTTTTTTACGTCTAGACTGTATTTATGCAAATAACTTTCATAACCCATCGAATTCAGGGTAAAAAATAGATATGTCGACCTCGACCTTCATTATTATTGCCATTTTAATCTGTGCCGCCTGCCTGGCCTTCCTTTGGCTAGCACAATTGAAACGCCAAAGAGCGATAGAGAGAGCGCGTAAAACGATTATATACAACGCCCAAATCAATCAACTGCAGCAGATTGCCGAATCGACAGCTCAATACCTTGATGACTCCCTCATTCAATTTTTAGCCAATCGCATTAATTACAACGCTCAAGTACTTGTTAATAATAAGATCGTCCCTGATAAACGCTGCCAACATACTATTGAGCTTGCACGAAGCTGGCTTAATAATCCCAAAGCTTTACGCAAGCAAGCACGAAAAGGCAAAGCTGAAACTCAGCAGAAATGTCTAATACTGCTTAAATCCATCATTCAACACATTCGTCAAAGCGTTATGGAACATCAAACAAACCGCGTCGAAGCCAAACAACTCGCACAAGCAACTAAGATCAGTAAAATTAAATTAAGTTGTAGCCATTACCAGCAACTCGCCGATGAAGCCTTTAGCGAGGGAGAATTACAGCAAGGTGTGACCCAGCTCAAAAAGATAAAAGTCTTACTAAGCAAGATGTCTTCTCTACCTAACGACCTTCAACAAATAAAGATTGAATGCCAAGGATTGATTGATAATACACAGCAAACTATCAACTCAAGTAAAGAGGAAACAGGCAGCAAGCGCTTAGAGGATGAGTTTGATAAATTAGAAGAACAAGACCAAGAGTGGCAAAAGAAACAACTGTATGACCAATAGATTTGTAACAACAATTAACTTCCGTACTTCCTATGAAACTATCATGCTAAGATCGCATGCTATTACATATACCGCCAATTAAACGCCGTGATTAGTTAAGCAGGAAGCTATTTTATGTGGTCAAGGTTTCAAAATAATTTAGCGATTAAGATTGCACTGCTAACGGTTGTCACCGCTGCAATTTTAGGTATTTTAGTCGGTAGTTTTCAAGTTTGGTCAAACTTCCAAGATCGAAATCAGCATGCACAAGACTCGCTAAAGAATGTGATATCAACCACCCTACCTTCATTAGCATTAGCCACTTACAATTTTAACAATCGTCTCAACCAGAAGCTAATAGACAGCCTCGCGGCGCACCCAGACATTATCAACGCTTCAATTATTGATACGGAAGGAAGCGAATTAGCGATAACACTCAGTCCACAGACTTGTACCCCATCAAATTTAGGCACCCTACTTTACGGAAGTAATAATCAACACGAGTATCCCTTACTTCACCTTGATACCTCCCTAGGGAAGCTACTCATTGAAGTTAACCACTGCCAACTTACGGAACAGTTTCTTATTGAAGTACAAAACACCCTGATTTCTAATTTCGTTCTGAGTATCTGTATCGCTCTCTTCATCTACGTTATTTTTTATCAACTAGTTACCCAACCCATTAGCAATCTGGCGGATCGCTTACAGAAAACGGATCCTGCAGCCATTGAATACTCCAGCATCCAGCACCTAAGCAGCCCGAGACAAGATGAAATTGGCTCCTTAATCAATCATTTCTCCAACCTTCTGCGAACCACCCACGATCACATAAGTCGCTTAAAATCAGCTGAACATACAATCAATAATTACTCAGCAAACCTTGAAGATCTAGTCGGTAAAAGAACCAAAGCGTTAACAGGTATCAACCGCCAGCTAAAAGAAGTGAATCAAGAATTAGAACAGTCTCAAAAGCTATCCGAACGCTTTAATAAAAGTCAGTTCAAGCTACTTAGTAACGTGAGTCAAGTATTTCGCCTTCCAATGACAACCACTATTCAAACACTCAGCTCTTTTCAAGATAGTTGTAAAACAGCAGCCGATCACTCTTTATTACAAAGCTCAATTAATCAAAACGAAACAATTTTATCGCTACTAGGTGAACTCGACAGCATAGCCGATCTGAGAAATGATTCTAACCAGCTCAGCATTAGCCCTTTCAGCTTTGATAAGATCTTTTCCAAAATAGAGACCGCATTCAAACAGAAAGACTGCCCCTGCACCCTCTCTATCAGCTATGACCCTTCTGTTTCAAATAGCCACATCGGTGACCTCCAAAAGATCGAGCCTTTATTATTTAACCTAATTGCCAATATTTATTACTGCTCTCCCGAGAAGCGCATCAACATCGATGTTTCCGAGGCTAATCAAAGCATCCTGATTAAACTATCGGCCCCAAGCCTGATGATTAACGAGCATTTATTCGAACAAATGGTTTTACCGCTTACCAATACATTGACCGCATCCAGACTTACATCACTCGGACTGGCTTTTGCCAATGATTTAGTTGAAATACTGGAGGGTGAATTAATCCAGAGCAGCAACTCACAAAACGAGCATATACTGTCCTTACAGCTACCCCTATTATCCAGCGATGAACAACTCCATAAAATGCGTAAACAACTGCCTAGCGGCGGTATTCGCATCGACATTTCCCAGCAACTTCATACTAATCGAGTAATTGACTCACTAGAGCAATGGCAACTACCGCTCCATAACTCAGATCAATACAGCAGCGAACCTACTTTATTAATCACCGACATTAAAGACAATTGTCAAGATGCAGCTTTCATTATCGGCTTAGGTCAACAGTACGAACAGGTTGAAGCATTAAACGATGTAAAAGTGGTTCCACTAACGACCGTTAGCGAAGGGCTATTATTTAATATTATTGCTCAGGCGTGTAACTACTTAGAACAAGAAACAAAAAAAGGCCCTACTCAACTCGCACGTATTCTGTTAGTTGAAGATAATGCGATTAATCGCATGCTCAGTCAGCGCTATCTAAAAAACCTGAATACCGACATTGAAATAGCAGAAGACGGTCGTGAAGCACTCAACATGTGTAACTATAAGAAATTTGATTTAATTTTTATGGATTGCCAAATGCCCGTAATGGACGGTTTTCAGGCTACACGCCAAATCCGTCGCTCCCCCCTCAATCAGTCAACACCGATTATTGCACTAACAGGGCTGGATTCAGAAAATGAGAGGCAAGCTTGCCTTCAAGCCGGAATGAATGATTTTATTACTAAGCCCTTCACTCAAGAACAATTACAAAACGCCATAATTCAATGGCTTCCCAATGAGAATGATGACAAAAAGGCACAAACCTAAGCCAGCGATTCCAGTATAGATTTTAACGTCTCTCTTAACTCAACCAACTGACTAGCATCGACTTCTGCACCAGCCTGGCATAACAAAGCCTGAGGGATATGCCTTGCAGCTTCCCTCATCGTTTGCCCATCGGATGTTAAACTCACTATCACAATGCGCTCATCTTGCTTACTGCGCTGACGGCTTAGCAACCCCTTTGCCTCCATACGTTTAAGTAATGGCGTTACCGTCCCTGTATCCAGCTTTAGTCTCTCAGTGAGCTGACTTACCGCCAAACCCGCTTGCTTATTTTCCAACCCCTGCCACATCACAAGCATGACGAGGTACTGCGGGTATGTCAGGCCCAATGGTTTTAGCAATGGCGTATAGTTTTGGATCACTTTGCGCGACAAGCTGTACAGGCTAAAACACAACTGATTATCAAGATGAAGCTCTGGATACTGCTTTAATGAATTACTACTTTCACCTCTTGCCATTGAACTTATGAGCCCGCCAAAGCCAATTCTATATCAGACTTTAATGCTTCTGGCTTAGTCGTCGGCGCATAGCGAGTAACCTGCCCTTGCTTATTGACTAAGAATTTAGTGAAGTTCCACTTAATCTTTTTCGTTCCCATGATACCCGGAGCTTGTGCTTTTAACTCTTGATACAAGGGTGTCGTATTATCCCCATTTACTTCTACTTTTGAGAACATTGGGAAGCTAACACCATAATTTTTTTGGCAGAAACTTGCGATCTCGCTATCCGCACCTTTCTCTTGCTCACCAAACTGATTACAAGGAAAGCCCAATACAACCAAACCCTGCTCCTTATATTCGGCATATAAAGCTTCGAGCCCTTCGTATTGACCGGTGAATCCACACTTACTAGCCGTATTCACAATAAGTACAGGCTGACCTTCGTATTGTGAAAGATCCTGCATTTCGCCAGACAATAGAGGCATTTCTTTATTTAATAGTGACATTTTAAGATCTCTTATTTCATTAATTTAGCGCAATCATATTAAGCAGCACAAAATTATATTGTGCAAAATATTTATAATTAAAGATATTACCAAAGAAACACGAAAGCACAAGGCTATTCGCCTTGCACTCACCCCCTCGGCTTTATGACTTCTTATCAGTCTCAGCTTCATCCAAATGTATAGAAGCCGAATTAATGCAATAACGCAGACCTGTCGGCGCAGGACCATCCGGAAATACATGACCCAAATGAGCATCGCACCGCTTACAGACGACTTCTGTGCGAATCATAAAGTGGCTAACATCTTTATGCTCCTCAATAGCATCTTCAGAGACCGCTTGATTAAAGCTTGGCCAGCCACAACCCGCATCAAATTTGCTCTCAGATTCAAACAGAGTTTCTCCACAGCAAATACACTTATATTGCCCAGCTATTTCGCAATCATGATACTTGCCACTAAATGCCTGTTCCGTCCCCTTTTCGCGGGTAACAAAGTAACTTTCATCATCCAATTGCTCTGCCCATTCATCGGGTGTTTTTACAATTTTGTCTTTGCTCGAAGTCATTATGTATTACTCACTTTCAATCTCTGTAAATTTCCATCATTCAAGGGTATCATTAGTCGTTTATATATTACGTGACTTTTTAAGGCGGAATGCGTTCCATGCAGGATATTCTCAAATCCAACAAACTTGCTAATGTTTTTTACGATATTCGTGGGCCCGTTGCGCATGCCGCCAAGAAGATGGAAGAAGACGGACACCGAATTCTAAAACTGAATATCGGCAACCCTAAACCTTTTGGCCTAGATGCTCCCGAAGAAATCATCCAAGATGTTATTCTAAACTTACCAGATTCTGAAGGCTACTGTGATTCAAAAGGGCTATTCTCTGCCCGTAAAGCCGTCATGCAATACTGCCAGCAAAAAGGCATTAAAGACGTAAATATTGACGATATAATACTGGGCAATGGCGTTAGCGAACTTATCGTAATGTCGATGCAAGGCTTATTAAACAGTGGCGATGAAGTTTTAATTCCTTCTCCAGATTACCCACTTTGGACTGGCGCAGTTAGCTTGGCTGGCGGCACCCCTGTTCATTATCATTGTGATGAACAGTCCAACTGGTTTCCAGACATGGATGACATTCGCAAAAAAGTGAATAAGAACACCAAAGCCTTGGTATTAATCAATCCAAATAATCCAACCGGCGCGGTTTATCCTGACGAAGTTCTCTTGGAGCTGATTCAAATAGCACGAGAAAATAATCTTATTATTTTCTCTGATGAGATCTACGATAAGATTTTATTTGATGGCGCAACTCATACTTCCACCGCCTCACTAGCCGATGATCTGTTATTCATTACTTTTAATGGCTTATCAAAGAATTATCGCCTTGCCGGTTTCCGTGCAGGCTGGATGATCATCAGCGGTACAAAACATAGAGCTAAAGATTATATCGAAGGCTTAGAGATGCTCGCGTCCATGCGCTTATGTGCGAATGTGCCATCACAGCATGCGATTCAAACTTCACTCGGCGGCTACCAAAGCATTGATGATTTAGTAGCACCCGGTGGCCGAATTTATGAACAACGTAATATTGCTTACGAAGCGTTAAACAGTATTCCAGGCATCAGCTGTACGAAACCAATGGGCGCCCTATATTGCTTCCCTAAAATCGATATCAAAAAGTTCAATATTCATAATGATGAACGCATGGTATTGGATTTATTAGAGCAACAGAAAATCCTGGTGGTTCACGGCACGGCCTTTAATTGGTCGCAACCAGACCATTTCCGCGTTGTATTTTTGCCTCGCCCTGAAGACCTGACCCTTGCCCTCGATAAAATGGGTCAATTCTTTTCTTCTTACAAACAAGTATAAGTACGTATAGATGCTTGATGTTCATATCGATGATTTCTTTAAGGACTGTGCTGTAATTTTACTGCACGGTTTCAAATATTTTCCAGCTAAACAAATTTTGTACGTTGAAGATATTTGCGGTCCCGATGAGGCTGATGAATTTGGCTTGCACAGCCCAAGGCATCTAGCCGCTTTTGGTGCCATCGCCTGGTTACAAGAAGAAGGCTACATTCGATTTAGTGAAATAGACCGCCAAGAATCTGTAGATGAGTTTATATTAGCCAGCAAAGCTTTTACTCGATTATTGAGCGCAGACGCAGAAGAACCTACAACTAGTCTTGCACAAAAGATTGAATTTGCACGCCTGCAAGGCGACTCAAGTATGCTTGCTAGACTGATGCAGCTGCACTTTCTAATACCATAGAAATCCCCCCTATTAAGGGTTTAGACTGAAAGCCGATTATTGAGCCGTATCAGTTTTACCTAACTTTACCCCTACAATTCAAAAGTTTAACCTCCTAAGGCTGGTCTTCAGTCAGCTTCCTGTTAAAATAGGAATAGTTATCATTTACTCTCTTGAGGTCATTTCATGCGCTCCTTTCTATTAACCCTAGCTTTGGCGACGACCAGCTTTACCGCGACGATTGCTCACGCAGAGCAAGTCAACATTTACTCATTTCGACAGCCATTTTTAATTGAACCTATTTTAGCTGAGTTTACTAAACAGACTGGAATAAAAACCAAAGTTGTCTTTGCTAAGAAAGGTCTAATTCAGCGCCTAAAACGTGAAGGTGAATTATCTCCTGCCGATCTTGTGCTTACCTCAGACTTCAATAAGTTACTGCAATTGAAAGAGCAAGGGCTGAGTCAATCATTTGAATTATCCGATAATCTAATGAGCATTCCCGTTCAATTTCGTGATTCAGAAAATCAATGGCTAGCACTCACTAAGCGCGTACGAAATGTTTACTCATCGAAAGTACGCACCACCGACCTAGCTAATATTCGCTATGAAGACCTTGCGGATGCAAAATTCAAAGGCCGTATCTGCACACGCTCAGGTAAGCACCCTTACAACTTAGGGCTTATTGCATCAATGATTGCTCATCATGGTGAAGCAGATACCGAAACATGGCTAAAAGGCGTAAAAGCGAACCTAGCGCGCAAGCCACAAGGTAATGATCGTGCACAAGTTAAGGCTATCAAAGAAGGTCTATGCGACATTTCGCTGGGGAATAGTTACTACCTAGGAAAGATGCTGCAAGATCCTAAGCAAGTAATCTGGGCCAATGCCGTTAACCTAAACTTCCCTAACCAAGGTGACCGCGGCTCACACATCAATGTCTCAGGTGCTGTTATTGCCAAGTTCGCGCCGCATAAAAAATCTGCACAAGCACTGCTGGAGTTTTTAGCCGCCAAACCCGCTCAAAACTTGTACGCTGAATTGAATATGGAATATCCTGTGTCTCTACAGGCACAACCTTCCGCATTAGTTAAAAGCTGGGGAGAGTTCAAAGAAGACAAGCTACCGCTAGAAAAAGTGGCGCAATATCGTAAACAAGCATTAAAACTCATCGACAAGGTTCGTTTTGATTTATAATAATCAGCTTGATTATTATTGTATTGAAAGTAACCTAGCTAAATGAATGTCAAACCTAATACAGGCCCGCGAATTACGGGCTTGATACTATCTGTAAGCAGCGCAATTTTTTGCGCTGTTATGCTAATGCCGATTATCGCATTACTCTTTGAATCCGCATCTAGCTTCTTTATCACAGACAGCAATCTCGTCGACAATACCTTTAGTGACCTGGCAGACACCGTTTTATGGGAATACGTTAAAAACAGCTTAATCATCGTATTAGGAACACTGCTGTTCGCCTGTCTTTTTGCCATTGCACCCGCCTGGTGGTGTGCTCAATATGAATTTTCTGGCCGCCGCTATTTACAATGGATGATGGTTTTCCCGTTAGCGATACCCGCTTATATTTCAGCCTATATTTATACGGATGCCCTCGATTACGCTGGCCCTATACAATCAAGCTTAAGACTTTTATTTGGCTGGCAATCCCCGCATGATTATTGGCTCATCGATATTCGTAGCCGTTGGGGCGCAAGCTTAATGCTGGGTTTAGCACTATCTCCTTACATATTTTTATTACTGAGAAATAGCTTTGAACAAGGATCCAGTAGCTTGAGCCAAGCTGCTCAGCTTATGGGGGCCAGCCCACGTAAAATATTCTGGACCATTCATTTACCACTGGCGCGACCTGCACTTGCCATTGGTTGCACACTAGTCGCCATGGAATCATTAGCAGACTATGGCACTGTTCAATTATTCGCCATCAGCACATTAACAACCGCTATTTACGATAGCTGGCTGGTATATGGAAGCCTCACTAGTGCAGCGAAGATCTCTTGTTTGACCCTGCTCTTCGTTATTTCCCTAGTTGCACTGGAAAAAAACAGTCGTAGAAAACAGCAGCATTTTGATAGCCGAGGCGGAAAATCGAATGATAAAATTAAGGCCAGCAAGGCTAAAACCAGTTTCATTTGGTTATTTTGTGGCTTAATTTTTTGCCTAGGGTTTCTAATCCCCTTAATCACTCTAATTAGCTATTGCGTAGATTATTGGTTAGAAAATATCAATACTGACGTTCTGCGTCATAGCCAAAGCACCTTTTTCCTAGCGATTACTGCGGCTTTTATCGCAACCCTGCTCGCCATTGTATTTAATAGCCAACAGCGCTTTTCGCCCAGCACGAAAAATCAAACCAAGTTAAGCCTTGCCTCTTTAGGCTATGCCATTCCCGGTACTGTTCTTGCCATTGGTATCCTCATTCCACTTGGTCAACTTGATATATGGATCAATCATTTTATTCAATGGCTTGGGTTTGAAAAAGTCGGACTCATTCTTTCAGGTACCAGCTTTGCATTAATACTGGCCTTTGTTATTCGTTTCTCTGCCATCAGCAATGGCAGTATTCAAGCGGCCTATAAGCAAATGCCGACCAATCTTGATGCGGCATCGACTATGTTGAAAGCTTCTCGATTTAAGACATTCTATAAAATTCATTTACCCATTATGCGCCCTGCACTTATTAGTGCCTTTCTATTAGTATTTATTGAATGTGTTAAAGAGCTACCCGCGTCTCTTTTATTGCGCCCTTTCGATTTTGAAACCCTAGCAACTTACGTTTATCAATTTGCTTCAGACGAACAATTAGAGCATGCAGCTTCAGGAGCATTATTAATTATCATCGTTAGCTTGCTGCCTATTTTGCTGCTCAGCCGAACCCAGAGAATGCGATAGGATGAAATCGCACATTAGAAATGGAAGATATAAAAATGAACAGTGAAAACTACAGTCAAAGAAAACCGACCGCACTTGAGCTGTTCAACATTCAGTTGGCGATAGCCGATGAGTCTATTCTACAATCACTCACCTTTGATTTAGAAGAAGGTGAAATTCTTTGCTTATTGGGCCCCAGTGGATGCGGTAAAACTACCGCACTTAAAACCATTGCCGGACTGTCTACTCCTCAATCCGGACAAATTGATTTATTTGGCAGCACCGTCTTTTCGGATGCAAGCATAAATATACCTCCAGAACAGCGCTCGATAGGTTTCATTTTCCAAGATTACGCCCTATTCCCTCACATGACCGTTGGGCAAAACATTGCTTATGGGCTCTCTCTTTTAAACAAACACGATAAACAGCAACGCATTAAAGAAAGCCTTGAGCTAGTTGAGCTACCCGACCTTGAGCAACGATACCCCCACGAACTATCGGGTGGGCAACAACAGCGTATCGCTGTCGCTCGTGCCCTTGCACCCAAACCAAAACTATTATTAATGGATGAACCTTTCTCAAATATCGACGGTCAAGTTAAACGCCGAATGATGGCCGATTTACGTCACCTATTAAAAGAACATGGCATCAGCTGCATATTCGTCACTCATGCAAAAGAAGAAGCTTTTGCCTTTGCTGATAAAACAGCGGTAATGATTAATGGCCACATTGAGCAACTCGACAATCCTGCCAAGGTATTTAACCAGCCAAGTACTGTAGCCGTCGCAGAATTTATGGAGTCTGGCAATCTTACGACCCTTAAACATAGTCAGCAGGTATTGGATAAAATTTCACACCAATGGCCACGAGATATTGAGAATAGCGGCTACTGGTTATTCAAACCACAATACTTAACATTAAGCCACAGTTTGCAAAGCACTGGGGTCGAGCTCATTGATAGCACTTATATTGGCCGCGGCTATCAACATGATATTGCAATTCGATTGAATAAAAGCAATAACGCTCCTACTATTATATGGAAAGCTGAAACCGAACACCCAATTGACATTACGGCTGGAGAAAACATTGCCCTTGAGTACATTTCTGAACCTCACTGGCTACAAGACTAACAAATAGTCAGCCGATATACTGACTCTAGGTTATAATAAAATTTCTTTGTATGGACTTTGGCTGAAATGGTTTACATCCCCACTTACTCAATAGTACAGCGTCTTCTTATTACCTTAAGCTGTTGCTTAGTAATGATGAGCGTTCAAGCAGATTTGGGGACATCTGTTGCTGCTACTGACAGCTACATCGACCTAGGCCCTAAAATAGAATGGTTTGAGGATAGTACTAGCCAACTAACTTTCGAGCAGATTCGGAATCTACCGACAGAAGCATTCAATTACGGAACAGAAACTACTTTTAATAAAGGCTACACCTCCTCCGGCTACTGGATTCGGTTTCGCTTAGATTTTCCCGCGGAGCTTATTAATTCGCAATGGCTGTTGGAAATCCCCTTCCCCTTACTTGACTACATTGCGCTTTACCTCCCCGATAAAGATAATAATTACTCCGTTTTTTATACCGGAGATCGCAGTCCTTTTTCTCAACGTGACTTAGACACCACAAATTTTGTTTTTAAGTTGCAGCCCAAACAACAAAGCAATATTTATTACTTACACGTTAAAACTCAAGATAGCCTACAGCTTCCTTTATTCTTATGGAATGTCGATAACTTTCCTAAACACAGCGCTTACAATTCTGGCTTGCAAGGTCTCTATTTCGGCATAATGATCGTAATGGTCTTCTACAACCTATTTATTTATCTATCGGTTCGAGAACGAAGCTACCTTTATTACATTGCTTATATAGGTATATTCACTCTTTTCCAAGCCAGTCTTCATGGCTATGCCTTCGAATACTTTTGGCCTGAGAATACTAGTTGGGCCAATATCAGCATCCCATTCCTCGGAGTTTTATCACTTTTCTTTGCTTCTTTATTCGCGCGCAGTATTTTAAATACTCGGGTATTGTTTCCTAAATTTGACAAGGCTCTAATACTCATTGCAGGGGGATTATTTCTCACTCTGCCTTTGGTTTTATTTGCCAGCTATACAGTTGGTATTATTGCCGCTCTACTTACTACTTTCATATTTTTCAACCTAGTACTTGTCACGGCCTGCTTAGCGGCGCTTAAGAAAAACCGAACAGCAAGAGTTTTTGTCATTGCTTGGGCCATCTTTTTAATCTCTGGTGCTATTAGTATACTTGGTATACTTGGTATCTTACCTCTAGAATATGCAAACTTAGGTGCCATTCAAATTGGCTCTGCGATTGAAGTCATTCTGTTATCCATAGCACTTGCTGACCGAATTAATTTAATCGAAAAAGAAAAGGCTGAAATAGAAGCAAGGTCTCGCGAAATATTACTTGAAGCCAATATACAACTAGAAAACAGTAATCGCCTTAAAGACGAGTTTATCGCAACAATTAGCCATGAAATTCGCACACCCATGAATGGGGTATTAGGATCAGCACAGTTACTACTTGATACTCAGCCAAATGAAAACCAATTACTATATATTGATACAATAAATCGCTCAGGCCAGACCCTTCTAGATATTCTTAATAACATTCTCGATTACTCAAAAATTGAAGCTGATAAATTACAATTAGAGCCTATTGAATTTGACCTAGAAGAAATGATTAATGAATGCGCAGATTTTTTCAGTATTCTAGCGAGCCAGAATAACGTAAAACTTTTTGTTAGAATTCAAAGCAATACTCCAAAAATAATCGTCTCTGACCCTGTACGTTTCAAACAAATACTGCTCAACCTTGTAAGTAATGCCTTTAAATTCACATCTCGAGGACAAGTCGTTATTAATGTACAGCTTGCCGAGCACTCGGATAACCATTTATACATTGAAGTAGAAGACAGCGGCTGTGGGCTCACGCACGATCAGCAAAGCATACTTTTCCAACCCTTTGTTCAAGTAGACGCTAGTAGCTCTCGCGAAAAAGGGGGCACAGGACTAGGCTTAGCAATTTGTAAAAAATTGACCCAGTTAATGCAGGGTGACATCGGAGTTCATAGCCTACCAGGAAAAGGGGCTACCTTTTGGTTTACTGCTGCAATAAAAATCATAGAAAAACCTGATAATGATCGATTTATTTGCGATAAAAGTGTTTGTATATTTTTATCTAGCAGCTACCAAGAAGCATTAATAACAGAACAATTGCAAGAATGGAATATTGATATTGTAAGCCGTCACTTACTTAAATATGATCATGAGATTAACGTCATAACTAACAGCTCAAAATTACCCGAATTATTGGAATTAGGTATTCCTGCACAAAATATCATTATTATTTCTGACAGTTCTCATAAAGTTGATGATGCAGTCAATCAAATAACCTCACCAATAACGCCTAAAAAATTACGTCATGCACTTCGAACCTGCCATTCTTTATTATTAAAATCTAGCTTACGTGATGAGCAAAAGAAGAATGAGAAGAAGCCCCCTGATTTCTCTCAGCTTCGCGTACTTGCGGTAGACGATAACAGCGTCAATCGAATGATTATAAAAAAGATGCTTCACAAATATAAAGTAGAAGCCGATATTGCTGTTGGCGGACTGGATGCAATACAACTAATCCGTGAACAAAAAAAACGCTATGATTTAATTTTAATGGATATAGAGATGCCAGTGAAGGATGGCTACCAAACCACTAAAGACATCCGAGTATTTGAGCAAGAGAACAACTTATCACCCTGTAAAATAGTTGCCGTAAGCGCACACTCAATGAAAGAATCTCGTGGTAAAGCGTTGATATCTGGAATGGATGATTTCTTAAGTAAGCCTATCGATCAAAACATATTGATCGATGTACTTACTATCACACGCTCACAAGCTCACAAGCTCACAAGCTCACAAGCTGATAAAGTATTATAGGATTAATCGTTACCTAAGAAGAACGAGCCTATTGACGCACCTGCAATGTATTTGAAAAATTAGCTATTTATTCTAAGAGCAAATCTAAATCCGCAGCGCTAGGCATAAACCAATAGCTACTATTTCTTACTTGGGAAAATTGCAGAAGTTTGTCACTAATACCATCAGGGGTTAAGCCTATCATTCGATCTAGCTGCACAGTAAAGCGTTGCATTTCACAAGCAAAGGCTAAAAAGTACAAACCGTTATCAGGCTTTTTATTACGACCATGACTGGTCGCTGTAAGCTGACTTGACATATAGGGATAGCTGCGGCGGTAGATTTTCATACCAATACCTTCAACCTTGATATCTGTACGACTCACGTGAGAATCTTCAGGCATCTCATCACCTTCTAATTCAACATCCTCTTCTTTTGTTCGCCCAACTACTTTTTCTTGCTCGGATATGGTGAGGTGATTAAACTTTTCTAAATCATGCTGCCAGCGCTGAGAAATAACATAGCTACCACCAGCGCCTGCTTTTCCTTCTGGAATTAATGCAACCGGTAAACGTTTATCATCTTTCGCATTTGCCGTGCCATCAACAAAACCAATCAAGTCTCGTGACTGCTTATTTTTAATGCCCTCAATATCCAATTGTAATATCGCGACAGGTTTCATCACACGATAAACATTCAATACAGCCTGGGGAATCAATTCCGCATCGATACTGTGCAGCCAAATAAAAACATCGGCCTGGCTTGCTGGCATAGTTAGTTGATCGGTAGTCAGCGTCGTGAAAGGTACTAACTC
>Ga0209396_1004048_pt1 | contig 14415 bp, 5 predicted proteins | sample GOMGulsemesocosm_6_FD_184638 | JGI IMG/M metagenome (GOLD analysis project Ga0209396, IMG submission 184638) | Methane-oxidizing microbial communities from mesocosms in the Gulf of Mexico - GOM8C Gulf of Mexico (SPAdes) (version 2) | ecosystem: Environmental > Aquatic > Marine > Cold seeps...
ACTTTTGGGGAATGGCTTTGATTCATGAAGAAAATCCTATGTATGCATCAGGGTATTCAACACTATAAACGGCTTTAGAGCGGATTAAATCTTCGTGGCAGGACAAAAATGTGTCGGATTAAGCCAATGTTGCACTTTAATTGCTAAAGCCGGCTGCTAATTTTAGTGGGTATACTCGATGTTGTGCTGGTACGGTTTGCCAGCACATAGAGCCATCCATTATTGAATGACGTAGAGCAAAAACAGTTCCTGAGTATCAGGGTCTTTCCATTCGTTTAACCTGGAAAAACTGGAAAAACTCCTGAGGCCGCTGCTGTTTACATAGGTTCTGCTGTCAAAACTTTGTTTGCCGGTACTGTCGGTGTGAGACGTCTGGGTATTTTTAATATAGGTATCCTTATTAGCAAAATACTCTTTGCGGGCTGCCATTTCGGCCATTTTATATTGGGCTCGTTCACCCATTTTTTGCGGCATGGCGGAACCGACGATGGCGTATTTAAAACCGGCTTCATCCGGGTTTAATACCCAGGTTGGCGGTTCAGCAAAGCAGCTTATGCTGTAAATAGATAAAAAAATAATTAAAAATTTCATAGTGAATTAATTGCTTTAATTGGTGAATAAAAAAAGGACCATTTATTAAATGGCCCTTTAATGTTAGAAGCGTTTAGCTCTTAAGCTTCTTCTACGTATGATCAACAACATAGAGAAACACAGTAGTGCTAGGGCATTAAAGCTACCACCGCCACCACCGTCGTCATCACTCTCGGGAGGGGTGCCACAGCCTGCCAGCTTTTCACTGGCGGTGCATGTGCTGGTGCTAGGAACACTGCTGGCATCTCTAGGGAGGCTGCCAGCAGTAATTTCCCTGGAGTCACTAAAACCATCACCGTCAGTGTCTGCTAGATACATATCAGTGCCATGCACACGTTCATCAATATCACTTAATCCATCATTATCGGTATCAGCTGTGTTGCCAAATTCTGCGCTGTCGTAGGTAATGTTATCGATAAATACCGTATCGTCTGCAGAGCTATAATTGCCATTTTTAAAATACGTAAAGGTAATGGTATGAAGACCAGACGGTACTGCCAGGGAATGATTTGTCCAGCTGCCATCTCCTGAAGAGGAATACACAGGTGCGGCATCGTCTATGGATACTTGCAACTCATCCCCGCCGAGTTCAGTACGGGGCTTATATTGAAAATACAACGTTCCCTCTTCAAAATTACCTTTAAAGCTAATTTTTGCCTGTTGGTTATGGGTAATAGCGTCGGACTTAAGGGCCCAACGATATGGATTTTGACTGATTATACCCGACTGTATGGGCGTTTCTACCGCGCTCCAGCCGGCATCTGCGTCAGTGGGGGTAAACATGGCCGCAGGTATTAGCCCATCTTCCATATCAAAGACTCTGCGCTGCTGCGCAAATATTGGATCACTGCCCTGAGCAATTTCATCGCCATCGTTCACCCCATCCAAATCACTATCCATATAATTAGGGTTGGTTAGATGAGTGTTGGTTTCGTTGATATCTGTGAGGCCGTCGCCGTCGGTATCTGTTTCAGGGGTCACTGGGCCTGAAGCGGTGGTAAAACGGATATGATCGATCCAGGCCGTGTCGGCACCTTCGAAGCCACTTCCATCTTTAGCATAAGAGAAGTCGATGGTGTGTTGGCCAGCAGGGATATCCACTGTGTATTCTTGCCAATCTTGTTCGCCACTGATTCTAAGTACCTCTTGCTGTTCATCCAGCGTCACTATAAAAAAGTCGAGATCAGCTTCGCTGGAAACTTTAGCGTCAAAGACTAATTGGGTGGCCGCAAAGCTCAGGCTTAATCGAACAGTGGCATTGCTATCGTGGGCCGTGGCGTTTGCCTTAAGGCTATAGAGGCCATTGGTAGTACCGCTGTTGTCGGCGCTCCAGGCGGTGGCACCGTCAAGCACGGTGAGTGCACTGGCTAGCAAACCATCTTCAAACGAAATAATGTAATCGGTATTGGCAACCGTAGGGTCTGTATCCACTGCCACTTCATCACCATCATTTACCCCGTCAAAATCACTATCAATTAAGTTAGGATTAGTGCCGTGAAGATTAATTTCATCAATATCAGAAAGGGTGTCGCCGTCGGTATCGACATTGGCTGGATCAACCAAAGGATCTGTGCCTGCATTAACTTCAGTCAGGTCACTGAAACCATCGCCATCGGTATCGGCTAATAATGGGTTGGTGCCCTGCGAAGATTCTTGTAAATCACTCAGTCCGTCATTGTCATCGTCATTGTCTTCTACCAAGGTCGTGGCGATACCTGCAATTAACGTATCTGGTTGACCGTCATTATCGGTATCAACCGAGGCGGCTGCATCAAGGGAGAATGCGTCTACTGCATCATCAACACCGTCATCATCATCATCAGTGTCTTCTACCAAGGTGGTAGCAATGCCTGCGACCAATGAATCTGGTTGGCCATCTCCATCGGTATCCACCGAGGCAGCTGCGTCTAATGCAAAGGCATCCAGATTGTCGTTAATGCCATCGCCATCTGTGTCGGCTATTTTACTATTGGTGCCGGCTGTAGTTTCATCGACATCGCTGATGCCATCGCCATCGTCGTCAGTATCAATGTCATCGGTTATTCCATCCAAATCGGTATCAACAGACGATACAAAAATTCGAACAGAGCCACTTCCTGTACCGTTGGTATTGTCTCCAGAAGCTCCAACAATAATGTCGCTATGGCCATCATTGTTATAATCTCCTGCGCTCGCCACACTAATGCCGAAAAGCTGGTTGGCATGGTCGCCATAAAAGGTAAACAAAACACTGCCGTCAAAGCCCGACATAATGCGAGCCGCACCGCTGTTAGAGCCATTGTCATCATCGTTTTGCGCACCAATTATCACGTCGGCATAACCATCGCTATTGATATCGCCAGCACCCGCAACGCTTATACCAAATGCGTCTCCTGCGTCGTCTCCATAAAAAGTGTACAAGGTGGTGAAATCTGCACCTGAGAAAACACGGGCGGCACCGCTACCGGCCCCATTGTTGTCATCTCCAACTATGCCAACAATAATGTCAGGCGTGCCATCAGCATTCACATCGCCAGCGTTAGCCACTGTATACCCTAAATTATCATCTGCGCTATCGCCTTTAAATACGTGCATGACGCTACCGTCTATGCCTGATATCACATAGGCCGAGCCCGAATTTAAACCATTATCATCGTCTCTGGCGCCAATCAATATGTCATCAAAATTGTCATTATTAAGGTCGCCAGCCGACGCCACAGATTGTCCAAATAAATCATCCTGGCTGTCACCATATAAGGTGTACAGGGTAGAAAAATCTGCGCCAGAATAAATGCTTACCGAACCGCTATCGGTACCAAAGTCATCGTCTCCCGGGGTGCCGATAATGATGTCTGGAATGCCATCATTGTTAACGTCTCCCGCTGCCGATACATTTTGACCAAGCCAATCTTCTACACCTGTGCCACTAAAAGTATGCAGTACGCTGCCATCAAAACCCGAAACTACATAGGCTGCGCCTGCATTCAGGGCGCCTGAGTCACGGCCATAAGCCCCTACAATTACTTCATCGTATTGGTCATTATTAATGTCACCAATAACCGCCACGCTTAAGCCCAGGTAATCGGATGTTGTGCCATTTATGGTTCTTATGATGCTGTTATTTGCCCCTGAAAGTATTTGTGCAGAACCTGAATGTGTTCCACCAACACCATCAAGGTTAGCGCCAATAATGACATCGCTAATATTGTCACCGTTAACGTCACCGCCAGCGGAAACGCTTACGCCAAAATTATCGCCAGCGCTGTTGCCATAAAAGTTGAATTTTGGAGTTAGACTTAATACAGGTGTGTTATTGGCATCATTGGCATCAAAGCCGTATTTAATTTCCAATACATCACTGACACCATCTTGATCGGTGTCGGCAATGGTAGGTGGAGTGCCGGCGGTGATTTCATCCAAATCATTTACACCGTCATTATCTGAGTCGGCAAGATTAGGGTTGGTATTGTAGGTATGTGCTTCTAGTTTATCCGATAGGCCATCGCTGTCGCTGTCGCTTAATAACGGGCTGGTATTATGGGTATTAACTTCATCGCCATCGTTAAGGCCATCACCATCGGTGTCGGTGATTTTAATATTGGTGCCTGCGGTGGCTTCATCAATATCTGCAAGACCATCGCCATCGTCGTCTGTGTCCACATCATCAGTAATGCCGTCACCGTCGGTATCCACAGCGCTTAAGAAAATACGAGCGCTACCAGAATCGGCGCCATTGTTATCATCTGCGTAAGTGCCCACAACCACATCCGCTATGCCATCGCCATTTAGGTCACCGGCCCCAGCTACACTTCTGCCAAAGTAATCATCAGCACTGTCGCCATTGAAAGTATAAAGAATGCTGCCGTCGCTACCTGAATATATGCGGGCCGAACCTGACTCTGCACCGTTATTATCATCTCTGTAAGCGCCTACAATCACATCGTCAAAGCCGTCGCCATTGACATCACCGGCTCCGGCTACACTTCCGCCAAACTCATCAGAGGTATTGTCGCCATTGAAGGTATAAAGAATGCTTCCGTCGCTACCCGAGAAAATGCGAGCCGAACCCGAATTAACGGCGTTATTATCATCTCCGGTAGCACTGACAATTACATCAGCATAACCATCGCCATTGACATCACCGGCCCCGGCTACACTTATGCCAAAGGCATCACCGGCGCTGTCGCCATTGAATGTATAAAGAGTGCTTCCGTTTTTACCTGAGATAATACGAGCCGAACCAGAATTCGTGCCGTTAGTATCATTGAGATAAGCACCGACAATTACATCGTCAAAGCCGTCGCCATTGACATCACCGGCCCCGGCTACGCTATAACCAAAGTTTTCATCACCGGCGCCGCCGCCATGGAAGGTATAAAGAATGCTTCCGTCGCTACCCGAAAAGATGCGAGCGGAACCATAAGCCGCGCTTAGAAGATAATCCTCTCTGTAAGCGCCCACAATGACATCGTCAAAACCATCGCCATTGACATCGCCGGCACTGGCTACACTGCTGCCAAAGTAATCATGATCACTGTAGCCATTGAAGGTATAAAGAATGCTTCCGTCGCTACCCGAAAAGATGCGGGCCGAACCAGAGTCTGTACCGTTGCTGTCATTTCCCTGAGCGCCCACAATTACATCGTCAAAGCCGTCGCCATTAACATCACCGGCCCTGGCTACGCTGAAACCAAAGGAATCACCGGCGCTGTCACCATTGAAGGTATAAAGAATAGTGCCATTGGCGCCTGAGATAATACGAGCCGAGCCCGAACCCCCGGCGTTATAAGCACCGACAATTACATCGTCAAAGCCGTCGGCATTAACATCACCGGCCCCGGCTACGCTATAACCAAAGTAATCAGAGGCACTGTCGCCATTGAAAGTGGTGCTTTCTACTAGGCTAAATGCCGTAGGTTTATGGGTGGCATCTAATGGAGCAAAGCCGTTAATGGTTTCAGTACCATCGTTGATACCATCGCCATCGGTATCGGTTATTTTGTTGTTGGTGCCTAAGGTGCTTTCTTGAATGTCGCTTAGACCATCGTTGTCATCATCGGTATCAATGTCGTCGCTAATACCATCATTGTCGGTGTCGACGGCGCTAATATATAAACGGACAGTGCCCGTATTTGTACCGTTATCGTCATCACCAGAAGCGCCCACGATTACATCAGGAAGGCCGTCGCCATTGAGGTCTCCAGCACCCGCCACAGCTGATCCAAAGCCATCATCAGCACTGTTACCATTAAAGGTATATAGGATATTGCCATCTTTGCCCGAGAATATGCGGGCACTGCCTGAATCAATGCCGTTATTGTCATCACGGAAAGCACCAACAATAATGTCGTCGAAACCATCGCTGTTGATATCACCAACAGAGGCGACATTAACACCAAAAAAATCACCGGCATTGTCACCATTGAAGGTGTGCAAAGGACTGCCGTCCTTGCCAGAAAATACATAGGCACTGCCAGAGTCGGTGCCGTTGATATTATCGCCATGAGCACCAACAATTACATCATTAAAACCATCGTTATTGACATCACCGGCACTCGCAACCCTAGTACCCATTTTTTCGTTATCGCTGTTACCACGAAACGTATATAAAACGTCACCGTTGGCACCTGAGAATACTTGGGCTAAACCATTATCGGTTAAGCCATTGCTGTCATTTAAGTAAGCGCTAATAATGACATCATCAAATCCATCGCTGTTCATATCACCGGCAGCAGCAACGGAGGCGCCAAATAAGTCGCTAGTGCTGCTTCCAATGAAGGTATATAAAATACTGCCATCGACGCCAGAAAATATGCGAGCACTGCCTGAGTCGGTGCCATTAGCTGTATCATCACCATGCGCACCGACAATGACATCGTTAACGCCATCACCATTGACATCCCCAGCCCCAGCCACGCTTGAGCCAAAGCGGGTATTTAATTTGTCGCCATTGAAGGTATATAAGGTATTGCCGTCTTTGCCAGAGAATATAGTGGCACTACCAGAGTCGGTGCCATTGTTGGCATCTGTTATTGCGCCAACAATGACATCATCAAAGCCATCGCCGTTAATATCGCCAACACCAGCCACGCTATAGCCAAACTGATCGCCGACACTGCTACCATTAAAGGTATACAAGATGCTGTTATCTAACCCGGAATAAACCCGCACACGGCCGGTATCATTCTCAAGTCGTGCTCCTACGATGAAATCGTCAAAACCATCGTTGTTTACATCACCTGCGAAGGCTAAGATTCCACCAAATGTAGCGTTTACACTTTCGCCCAGAATGGTTGAGTCTTCTAATAGAACGGTTGAATCCGGTGTATCTGTGCTATCAGTGGGGCTAAAGCCGTAATAAATTTCAGTTTTGTCTGTTATGCCATCGTTGTCATCATCACTGTCACAGGCATCACCCATGCCATCATTGTCGGTATCTGCTTGGTTAGTGTTTGTGATTAATGGGCAATTATCTAAAAATAAAGCGACAAAATCGCCATCCTCATCGCTTAGGTTGTAAGAAGCCTTGCGAACCTTATGATTCAAAGTGTCGGCAATGAATACATTGCCAGCATTATCAACCGTAACGGCCCTGGGATTATCTAAATTCGTAGCAGCAGGCTGACCACCATCGTCACCATTGCCACCAATGCCCGTACCTGCAAACGTGCTAATAATACCGTCGCTGGTTACCTTGCGAACCACGTGATCAGATTCGTTGGTAATATATAAGTTATTGTCGACATCCACTGAAACTCTGCGCGGGTTTCTGATTCCTGCATTAGTCGCTTGCCCGCCATCCCCTGAATAAGTTGCCACGCCAGTGCCTGCAACAGTAGTGATTATGCCAGCCGGACTCACCTTACGAATTCGATAGTTGCCATAATCCGCAATATAAAGGTTGCCACTTGCATCCACGGCTACGCCCGTAGGAGTATTTAAACTGGCCAATGTGGCTGTCCCACCATCACCAAAAAATGTAGCTGCTCCATCGCCGGCTACGGTAGAAATGGTGCCATCACCTGTCACTTTGCGAACTCTGTGGTTAGTGGAATCTGCAATGTATAAGTCGCCGTTGGCGGCGACGGCGACGGCTTCTGGGTTATACAATTGAGTATTAGGAGTATCCGCGGTGCCATCACCGGCAAAGCCAGCCACACCATTGCCGGCTACTGTAGTTATGGTGCCATCGCCGGTTACTTTACGAATTCTGTGGTTATAAAAATCTGCAATATAGATATTACCGCCAGCCGCCACGACATCTCGTGGAAAGTTCAGCTGAGTATTGGGGGTGTCAGCGGTGCCGTCACCGGCAAAGCCAGCCACACCATTGCCTGCGACTGTGGTGATAGTGCCAGCTGGGGTTACTTTTCGAATTCTGTGATTGAGGTTATCGGCTATAAATATATTGCCACTTTCATCCACCGTTATACCAAACGGTTCGTTCAATGTTGCTGCTATTGCTAAAGCACCATCACCTGAAAATCCTGCTGAACCCGTACCGACTACAGTATCGATGGTGTAATCCACATCATTGGTATCACAGGCATCGCCAATACCATCGGTGTCGGTATCTTCTTGGTTAGGATTATAAAACGTAGGGCAAGAATCACTTGCGTTGGCAATGCCGTCCTCATCTGTATCGGTATTGGCGTCGGCCGTTATGCTATAAGAAAAAACAGAGCCGCTGTCGGCGGCGTTAACATCAAACAAGTGGCCACCTACCAAAATTTCGGGCTGACCGTCTTTATTAATATCCCCTGCGCTGGCAAGTCCGTAACCGAAAATACTGGAAGTGACAGTGCCTTCAATTTTACTGATGAGGTTACCGGAATTACCTGAATAGGCATATGTGGCGCCACTTTGGTTTACTGCCCCTGAGGCAGTCCAAGCACCCACTAGAATGTCATTAATATCGTCGCCATTTAGGTCTCCCACGCCAGCGACACTGCCACCAAAGTTCTCGTTAAGGTTGTCTCCGGTAAAGCTGTGCAGCGGGCTGTAATCAAGTCCCGAATAAACATAAGCACTGTTGCCTGTGCTATCGCCTATAAGAATGTCATCATGGTTATCGCCGTCGATGTCACCGATAGCGCTGATGGCGCGACCGTAGGTAATGTTAGCGTGACTAAAAGTATTTAAAACGGTGAAATCAATACCTGATATGAGTTGTACAGAACCGCTTTGACTGGCAACTAAAAAATCCCCGCGGTTATCATTATTGGTGTCTCCCGCGGAGGCCACTAAAAAACCGTAGAGACCGCTACCGTTTTTAGTGGAGAGTAACGCGCCATTAATACCGGAGTAAACGTATGCGGCATTACCTGAATCAGCGCCAATTACCACGTCGGCATATTGGTCGCCATTTACATCGCCCGCGCTGGAAACACTAACGCCGAAATTCCCAGTACCCGTAAAGGTGGCAAGTAATGAATTGTCTTTGCCTGAATATACGTAGGCGCTATTTAAACCGCGAGCGCCAATGATAATGTCGTTGTAACCGTCTTTGTTGTAGTCCCCTGCATTGGCGATGCTTTCACCAAAATTACCACTGCCGGTAAATGTATGAATAATGGCGCCGTTTTGGCCGGAAATTAATTGAACATAGTTACTGCTCTGTGAGCCAATGATAATGTCGGCATAACCATCGTTATTGATGTCTCCAAGGGTATCAACATCAGCACCTAAGCGATGGTTATTCGCCGTGCCATTCCAGCGACTGTGTTGCTCAAACCGTAATAGGGGAGTAGATGCGGCATTATTGGCATCAAAACCATATTGAACTTCTAAAGCGTCACCCACGTCGTCGCCGTCGGTATCTATAGCTTGTACTAACAATGGGCTAGTCAGGCCGACGATAAACGCGAGGCGCTTGCCCCATTTGATAAATTCCATTTATTCCCCCCAAAGGTGTTACTAATTCTTAAGTATTTAAATTTTGCGGTATTTTAGCGGAATTGGGTCACACTTTCTAATGTTTTGGTTATTAAATGATCTATTTTAAGAAGGTTGGCACAAATGAACATGTGTTATTTGTGATTATGGAACTTGTTCTTCGTTATTTGGATAGGGGGCGTGTGCAGGAGGGTTGTTGTGTTAATGGTGATACTAGCTTTCACTTTAAAAAGTGGAAGCTAGTAGCGGTTAATTTTAAAGCGCTTTTTTGCGGCGCGCCATCAAACCAAATATTAGCAACAAGGAAAAGTAACCTAGGTTACCGGCACCACCGCTGCTAGCGCCTTGTGTTAGTTTGTCGGCCGCAGTTAAGGCGCCGCTTTCATCTATATTGGGGTTGGAGTTACTTGCGACTTCGTCGCCATCGTTAATGCCGTCACCATCGGTATCGGCCACCCAAATTAATGTGCCGTTTTCAACTTCTAGTGAGTCAATTAATCCATCTTGGTCCATATCGGCGTTGGGTCCGTATTCGGCAATATCAAATTCAACATTGTCTACCCAAACGGTATCACTGCCGGTTTCTATGGCGGCTCTTTTGAAATATACAAACGCAACCGAATGAAGCCCAGCAGGCACAGTTATGGAGGATGAAAACCAATCTAGTTCACCACTGGCAATCCAAATAGGGGTGTCATCAACAAAAATGGCCAGACCTTCCAATGCGTTTGGGTCAATGGCGCCTGCGTTACCCTGCTGGGTTGAAACTTTTACATCAAAAGTTAACAGTCCCCCTTCAAAATTAGCCCAAAATGCGGATTGTGCATTTTGGCCACTGCTAATCGCGTTGGCTTTAAGGCTGCAGTTACCCATATTGGCGACTGTGCAATCGGGAACCCAGCCTGTGGTGGAATTTGTGTCTTGGCCACTGCCATTGGGTTTTAGGCCGTCTTCATAACCAATAATTTTGTGACGCTCAATTAGGGTCGGGTCGGTGCCTTGCAATATTTCATCTAGATCGTTTACGCCGTCATAATCGGTGTCTATGGCATTTGGGTTGGTATTGTGAATATTTGTTTCATCATCGTTAGAAATTTTGTCACCGTCGCTGTCTGTGGCACTGGTACTGGTGATTGTTGAGAATTGAATATAGTCAATCCAGGCCGTGTCATCACCTGAAGACACCGAGCCATCTTTTGTATATTTTACGACAATATCGTGGGCGCCTGCAGAGAATGGAATAGAGTACTGCTTCCAGTCAACATCACCGGATATTTCTAGGACAACACTGCCATCTACTTCCACAACAAATTTATCGTAATCTTTTTCACTGGAGACTTTTGCATAGAAACTCAAATCACTGCCGTCTGAAACAAAGGTCATAGCGAAACCTGCCTGTTGGCTATCTGCTATTGTCCCAGCTTTAAGGCTGAAGCTTTTGTGACTGGCAGTGCTGTTGTCCACCACCCACGCAGTGAGGCCAGTTAGCACGCTGGGCAATTCGCCGTCTTCAAATGAAATAATAAAGTCAGAGTTTGCCACATTGGGGTTGGTGCCCACAGCTACTTCGTCGGCATCATTAACGCCGTCACCATCGGTATCAATTGCGTAAACCGAAGCAGCGCTAGCTAGGCTAGCGATGAGTGCTAGGCACTTAGCCCATTTGTTATATTTCATCTTCACTTCCTGTGATAAGGCTTTATAAAGGTGTTGGTACTGTATGGAAAAGCCGTCGACATTGCCAATGTTAGTTGAATTAGGAAGTCAAAGATGGCTTATAGCAAAACAGCCCACGACGGGCTGTTTTGCATTTATTTGCGAGTTACTTCTAGAGTTTAGAATACCGGTGGCACAAACACTTCTTTTTCTTCTTCTCTTTCAATTTCTTTGGCTTGCTGCTCTAGCAGGCGTCTTTCGGCTTGCATTCTGCGCTGTACCTCGGCTTTCACGCGTGCCTCTTCTGTTTGGCGGTCTAGGTCACGTTTGTGCTCAGCCTTAACGCTGGCATGCTGTTGTTGCTCAATTTGGCGTGCATCATTGGCTTTTTTAAGTAACTCAATTTCACGGCGTAAGGCTTCAAATTCGGCATTGGCGCTTTTTTCTTCTACCTTGGCCTCTTCTTCCCGCTCTATACGTACCCGTGCTGTGGAGATGGTTTTACGTTTTTCACTGGCAGCCACTTGCCCTATTTCACCTCCTAGCTGAACGGCAAAGCGTTCCATTAACTTTTGGCGTGTCTTCTTAGTAAACGCCGGTGTAATGCGAATTTGTCCGGTAAATTGTGCGCGGTAGCGTTCGGCTTCAGCTTCCATTTTTAGCCATGTTTCATTTTTTATTTCTTTTTCTATGCTCACATCTACCGAATAATACTGGCTGCTGCTTTCTGAGGTGATTTCAAAATTGCGAGATTCAATTTCACTGGTGATGTTAGTTGGGGAATATTTCTCGGCGGCAGAACGTTTAGCTTGCTCTACGGCTAATCGTGAACAAACACTTTTATCGCCCTTATGCTTGCCAAAAACTTCTGAAAAGGGGCAGGTAACTTGCTGGGTTTCGGTGACTAGCTTGCCTTTTTCAGCATTTTTAATGGTATCGCTTACTTGCTTGTCTAAGTAAGACTGTTTTAGCTTTTGAAGGTGACGGTTTTGTTTGGCAGAATCAATTCTATGCTCTTCTGCAGAGGTTAATAAATCGTTGTTTTCGTCTTGCAGTGCATTGATCTTATTGGAATATTTTCTTCTTTGCCCTAATAGCTTGGCTTTACTACCGATAAGCGCTGCTATTTTGGGCTGGAATATTTCAGCCATTTCAGGGAACTGTGACATTCCGTTTTCATTTTTGGCAATATCTTTTTTAACACCGTCTAAACTTTGATCTACTTCAGATATCTTGTCATTAAATCCGGAGATACGGGCGTTATTTTGATCAATGGTGGCGCGCGCAGACTCTTCTTTGGCATCGTGCTGCACAATGGAACGACGAGTATCGAGTACATCGTCAAGGCTAACCGCGGCGTAAGATTGGCTGGCCATTGCTATTAATAGCAACATGGCTCCAGAATGGATCAATCTCAGTACTGCACCCTTCATATGAATCTCCGTTATTAAAACTTAACCTAACTAGGCTTTTTTTATAAATTTGGCTGAAAATTATACGCAGGTGTCAGCGGCTTCACAATCCAAATTTAGGCCTTTTGACCCTGGGTTTACGAGTTAGCGTATTGTGAGATAGCTATTTTATACTGCGGTGATTGCGGTTTGCCAATTGTGAGTATTACCGGGTGGTGCAGAGGCGATTACAGTAGGTTAGCGGGGCCATAAAGCCCCACTAGCAATAGCTTAGAACGTGTATGAGGTCTTGGCGAAGACGTTGGTTAGGGTTTCTTCAGTGTCTACGTAAAAAGCACCGGTATTTAAATCTTGCATATCGGTATAAGTGTAAGCTTGGCCTTTAACACCTACTGTAAAAGTAAGGCTGTTACCTGGGCGGTAGCTGTAAGCTACGTTAGCAGAGTAACCCGTTGAATCACCTTCTACGTCGATATTGCCGCTGCCATCACGGGCTTCGTTTAATTGATAGCTACCTTCCATCACACCTATAGCAGCCGATACACTAAGAGAGTGTGACTTGTTGAAGGAGAAAGTCTTAGCCAGACCACCAAAAAAGCCTTCCGATCTAAATTTAACTTCATTGTAGTCAGCCGTGGATTGGTTTTTTTGGTTCTCAATGGTGGTATCGGCACCCGTAAAACCGGTAAACAGCGTTAAGCCGTTACCAAGACTCCAACCGGTAGAAAGAGTGAAGTCGTCGCGTTCAATGTAGTCGTCTTCAAGGTAAAAATTAGACACTTCATCATCACCGGTAGATACTTCGAAATCTGCATACCAGCCAGAAGAGTTAATAAGAGAGATACCTACCACAAGACCAGGAATGGTAGCTGTTGCTGGATCGAACCCTTCACCGAAAGCAATTTCATAGTTGCGAGATTCATAACCCACCTTAGGCTGAACATACCAGTCAGCATTGGCGCTCAGGCTGGCAAGGGCAAGTACTGTGGTGATAGCGGTCTTTTTAAACATGCGTGAGTCCCGAATAGTGAAAAGGTTTCATTTATTTCGAGCGCTATTCTGCTTAGGTTTTTGGTCTAAGTAAATAGCTGCTAGCTATAGGGTGTATGTTCTTCATCCAGGAAGGTTCTTTGTAAGTATATCGGGATGTATATTGGGATGATTTTGCTAAATTTACATTATTGGCTCTCAGTGTGGACTAAATGAAAGTATCGTGGCACTAATCTCTCTATGGAAAACCAAAGTTATTCAACCCATGTCTACATGGGGACTAGGTGGCACGGTTTTACCTATTTGAATTAAAAAGGCCGCAGTTGCGACCTTTTTAATTTCCTGCCTATAGGTCAATCAAGGTTAAAGAATAAAGCGGCTTAGATCTTCATCCTGGGCAATATCCCCTAGATGTTCACTCACAAACGCGGCATTTATTTGCAGTGGCTCAGATGAGTATTGTGTCGCCAGGCTCTCGGCATCAAAACTCACTTTCTCAAGCAAGCGCTCCATCATGGTATGCAAACGGCGCGCACCAATATTTTCGGTGGTTTCGTTTACCTTAAAGGCGGTTTGGGCCAACTGATTAATACCGTCTGCCATGAACTCAATCTTTAAACCTTCGGTGCCTAATAGTTCACGATATTGCTCGGTTAACGAAGCGTTAGGCTCGGTGAGGATGCGTTTAAAGTCATCTGGCGTGAGTGCTTCCAATTCCACACGAATAGGCAAACGACCTTGCAATTCAGGAATCAAATCAGAAGGTTTGCTCATGCTAAACGCGCCCGAGGCGATAAACAGAATATGATCGGTTTTAATCATGCCGTGTTTGGTGCTTACCGTGCAGCCTTCAATTAACGGCAACAGGTCACGTTGCACCCCTTCGCGGCTC
>Ga0209396_1004049_pt1 | contig 14414 bp, 17 predicted proteins | sample GOMGulsemesocosm_6_FD_184638 | JGI IMG/M metagenome (GOLD analysis project Ga0209396, IMG submission 184638) | Methane-oxidizing microbial communities from mesocosms in the Gulf of Mexico - GOM8C Gulf of Mexico (SPAdes) (version 2) | ecosystem: Environmental > Aquatic > Marine > Cold seeps...
CATTAATTATATTCCTCGAATTTAACAGGTGGATGTTGTAAATGTTCACAAAGCTTATTAACACCGCGGATATAAGTTATTTGAGTTTTAGTAGCCAGTTTCCACATGATCATATCTTCGTTGATACAGTTGGCGTAAGGGTGTTGAAAAATATAGGCTGATATTCATGGACCTTCTCCTAATCTAGGTGAGGCGACATGCCTCAGGACTTAGAGTAGAAAAAGAAAAAATGTTATGGGAATAAACAGTGCTTGCCAATGGCACCATTACCGCGGCGAGCGGTTTAGTTCAAAGCTGTAGCAGCGGTATTTTCTACCATGGGGTAAAGGGAATATTGAGTCTATTTTGTCTAGCTGAATTTTGTCTTTTTGAATTGAGATTAACAATGACTAAGAGTGCATTATAAATACGTATTAAAATGCGCCTTGATTTTCTGGTAAAAAAGTATAATTAGATATTTACAGCGTCTTTTAATGATTTACCTGCTTTAAATCCTGGTGCGTTTGATGCTGCAATTTGAATTTCAGCACCAGTTTGCGGGTTACGGCCTTTACGCGCAGCACGAGCTGATACTTTAAATGTACCAAAACCAACTAGCGCAACATCACCACCATCAGCTAATTCAGCTGAAACAGCACTTATTAAACTATCTAATGCACGACCTGCAGAAGCTTTTGTGATATCTGCACTTTCAGCGATTTTATCTACCAGTTGACCTTTATTCATTTGTATTTCCTTTTCGGTTTTTATTGTTATTTTTATATTGAACAAATATAGCCAAGCATAGCAATAGATATTAATGAAATTTGATTTCTATGGCGAAAATGGGGAACAAAGTTAGATAGATTTTATAGCAAGTTGGTTATGAGTATCAGTGCCTCCTTATGACTTCAGTTAGCCAAAAGCGGTCATTAAGCTTTTATGAAACCACAATCATAATTCGAGTATAAATAGCCAAAACTTTCTGAACGTTTGTGGGTCTGCTTCAAGCTACATTGCCATTGAACTTCTATTATTTGACACTGACTTTGGGTCTTAGAGCAATCATAACCGGGCCTTCCTGAGGTGAACAATTTGTGCGCGGAGAATACATAAATAGCAGATAGTATTCGCCGATAATATGAGTAACTATTTATCATTTAATAATTAAGTTTAACAATGCTCTTTACCTTGCTGCCCTCAAGAGCATACTGATTAACGTGATTAATTAATTGTGGAAAAAACGCTAAAAATAGCGTGTCTAATTCACTATAGTGACGATGAATATCCTCAACGGCTCCTGAAAAGTTATTGGTAAAACGAATACGTTTGGCAATATTGTCAAGTGCTAAGCCTATACCTGTTAAGGTTTCGTAGTCTTTAAACCAATCATTCTTAGTCATATTTCTGACCGTTTGCTGCATTGTGCAAGGCATATCAGAAATACGTTTGTTCAAAAGCTGATAACTGTTTTGTTTAAATTCGACTAAAGATTTTTGGTGAAAATGATGCCAATGTTGAATGAGAAAGTGATCAAATACTACATCAATAGCAATACTCGCAAATCGTTTACGTTCGGCCGAAAAGTACTGTTTAGCCTCTTTTATCGCCGGGTGGCTATCAGTAAACTTATCAACTAAATAATGATTATTTAGAGCCTTTTTTACTGTAATTGGCATTTGCTTTACATGCCGATTACCACCAAAATCGCCGAGCAGATTACCAAAATGGGAGTCTGCATTTGGCTGCGCTAAGTAAAGGTGAGCTAAATAGTTCAAAATAATTCTCGGCTATATTTGATGGGATTCGGACCAAACCCTAAGATTATCTAAAATATTCAGTGCAGTTTTACCAAAGTCGGTTAGCTCATAGGTCACGGCGACAGGTCTATCGCTTATTACTTTTCTTAATACCATACCTTCACTTTCTAATTCTTTTAACCGTTGGTCGACCATTTTTTTGCTAGCGCCGCCAAGCATACGGGTTAAGTCATTAAACCTTACAGGCTCATCTTTAAGGTGGTAAATAATTGAGCCTTTCCACTTTCCGCCAATTAAACGCATGCCTTTTTCAATAGCACAGGGTTCAGTACATGCATTTAAAACTTTTTTTCTGCCTTTACTGTCTGTTTTTACAACACTTTCCATAACATCGCCTCATAAATACACTAGGTTACTAAAAGTATACTAATTGATAATATTTTCTAGGTAACTAAAATATACCACAAGTTAATTGAGTTAGAGAATATTTCTCTATTTTATTTAAGTTAGATCGATTTTGTTGAAATATATTTTGGAGTTATTTTATGAACACTGCTGATTCGAAGAACGTATTAATTATTAACGCCCACCAGTATTACCCTTTTGCAGAAGGTAAGCTAAATGCTGCATTAGTTGATAAAGCGGCAACTATACTTGCAGGTAAAGGTTATAACACTCGCGTAGTCACTATGAAAGATGAATATGACGTTGAGGAGCAATTGGCTCATCATCAATGGGCCGATGTTGTTTTTCTACAATCACCCAGTAATTGGATGGGGGTACCTTGGTCGTTTAAAAAGTACATGGATGATGTTTATACCGCAGGTATGGGGGGTGCTCTTTGTGTTGGTGATGGCCGAAACGAAGTGCAGCCGAAGAAGAACTACGGCACTGGCGGTACGTTAACGGGTAAAAAATACATGATGTCACTAACCTTTAATGCACCAGCAGAGGCTTTTAATGATGCGGCTGAATTTTTTGAAGGCAAAAGTGTTGATGATTTAATGTTTCCTATGCACATGAATTTTAAGTTCTTTGGCTTAGAGGCTATGGAAAGTATCGCCTGTTTTGATGTCATGAAAAATGCTGATGTTGAAAATGATTTTAAACGCTTTGAAGCCCACATCAATGCTCATTTTTAGAAAACAAATAACTAAGGATTAATAACATGGCTACAGATTTAACTTATACAAATAAACTACATGCCGGCAGCAAGTTTCCAACACTAACGGCGACACTTATCTCTGGTGAACAAGTAGAGCTTGGAAAACCTCAAAATGGTGCTGATTGGCAACTGATCGTGGTTTATCGAGGTCGTCATTGCCCACTATGCACTAAATACTTAAATCAGTTAGAAGGTTATAAAGAAACTTTACTGGCAACAGGTGTTGATTTAATTGCAGTATCGGGTGATAGCAAGGCACAGCTAGAAAGTCATCGTGAGCAGCTAGAAGTCAGTTTTCCATTAGCGTACGGATTAAGTTTAGAGCAAATGAAAACATTGGGTTTATATATTTCTGATCCTCGCTCTGAGCAAGAAACCGATCATCCTTTCGCCGAGCCAGCGATCTTTGTTGTTAATAACGAAGGCACAATACAAGTAACTGATATTTCTAACAACCCCTTTGTAAGGCCTGAGTTACAAGCACTGGTTAATGGTTTAGGTTGGATCAGAAACCCTGATAATAATTACCCTATTCGTGGCATGCATAAGTAGGAGTGGCAATGCGATTATTCAACCCAATGACTGTTATGGTATTTCTTACTTTCATAATGAGTCAGGTAACCACAGTGCAGGCCGCTTCTGTCGAGGCAGCGCATATTGCTTCACCAGATATATATCAAGTATTGCTTGATAATGAAGAGGTATTAGTACTGAAAATGCTTTTAAAGCCTGGTCAAACTGACCAGTGGCATCATCATAATGCTGAAACGGTGTATTTTGAGCAAGGCGGTAGTGCTGAAATTAAGGTAGCAGGTGATAAGGTGTTAGCGCTAGATATTCCTGATGGTTTTGTGATGTGGCATGAGCAATGGCAGCATCAAGTTACCAACACAGGTAAAACAACTATAACAGCTATTATTGTCGAGCGTAAAAGTGTTGAATAAAAGGCAGTAGGATGATTAATAGTTTATATCAATCAAAAGGTCGCCATGCTACTTGGCTAGAGTTATTTTTTGATTTAGTTTTTGTGGCGGTTATCGGTGTTGTTACTCATGATTTAGCCCATACCCATGATGGTCATATTGGCGCGGAGCAGTTGATAAGGTTTCCGTTAGTGTTTATCCCGGTATGGTGGATTTGGATGACACATACCTTATATGCAAACAGGTTTGATAAAGATAATAGAGAGCACAGACTAGTTAGCCTAGTGATTATGGCAATTATGGTGGTGTGGTCTACCTTTGTTGAATCAAGTTTAGGTGAGAATTTCTTTTATTTTGCTACCTTGTACTGTGTTGTCAGATTAATATTGGCATTACTTTATTGGACGGCTCATAAGCAAAATAGCAGTGAACTCGCTTTTGCTAAAGGTCTTAGTGTCGCTATCGCTGTTGGTGCTTTGGTGAGCCTTGCTTCGGTATTACTTGAAGGGTATTTGAAGTTTGTTGTTTTCTATTTAGGTATTGCCATTGATGTGTTATTGCAATTTAGGCTAAGAGATAAACTTCATAATAAACCCATTGACCGTGATCATTTTGTAGAACGAATAGGACTGTTAGCGATTATTATTTTAGGTGAGTCAGTTATTGCTATGGTAGCCACTTTGTCACATGAGCATTGGAATATGTTTGATGTTATTTCAGCATCAACAGGCTTCTTATTAATCGGCATGATTTGGTGGATATATTTTGATAGTTTTCCTGCGTTGGAACGGGCGGCTAAACTAACTACTGGCAATGTCTTAATATACACTCATTTACTTTTATGTATGGGGCTACTGATTTTAGCAAATATGATCCGTCATACCATTTTGGGAGATTTAGATCGATCCACTTTTGGTTTACTCGCTATCACAGGTTTAGTCTTTTTTTACTTAGGTAAACAAATACCTTATTGGTACGCCTTTCCACCTTGGCGAAAAGCGATTATTTCAAATACCCTGATTTGTGTAAGTATTACCGTTGCTAGTACTTTCTTGCCTAAAATAGAGTACTCGTTAATTGGCATGACGTTTGGCATGTTGGTTTATGTATACCTAACTTTTAAGCGCATACTGTCTGTTAATGTCGATAAGTATTTAGTGCAATCTCACTAATATCGTTAGATTTAGCCTGCTTAGTTGAGGTTGTCCTTAATTAAGCAGGTTTGTTTCTTAGTAACCTCCTACAAACGCCTTCTGGCAAAAAAACAAAGATAAACTACAGTTAATTGAGCAAGGTATCTTACTATTATCTAGGTTACTAAAAGTATACTGGTTGTATTTTGTTTTCTTGTTTTTATAATTGTTTCAAGTAAAAAGTTAATGTTTAACATTTTCTTTAAGGACATGAACAATGGGTAATCAATCTTCATCTCTACACGTAATAGCAAGCCACAGGTTTGTCGTATTGGCGCGGCGAAACACTTCCGTGGCATTACAAAAACACATCAAGTATCAATTTGTTGCAGCAAAAACGTTAATTAATAGTTTTAGGCAAGAGTTTGACAACTTTGTTGGTGGCTGTGTAAAGCAGGCACTCGATACAATAACAGCTCTATTTTTCCCTATTCACCTTGCTAAAGGTCTCAGTCATGAGTAATCAACTTTCTCATCTATTACAGCAATGGTATCCCGAAAGAGACCAGTGTGATTGGGTGCTCGGCACTATTTATAAGCACCATGGACCTTGTTATCGAAAAGCCGGGGCCATGATGTTGTTTAATAGTTTAGGACAACAATTTGGCATGTTAAGTGGTGGCTGTTTAGAGTCTGATATCGCCAAAAATGCTCGTAAAGTGATGCTAAGTGGTCAATCAGTGACAGTCTGTTATGACGGTAGTGATGAAGATGATTTATCGTTTCAGCTAGGTATCGGTTGTGGTGGTACCGTTTACATCATGCTGCAATTAATTAATGCCAATAACCAATACCTAGCGCTGGATAAGGTATTTCATGGCTTAGCGGCTAGACAAGCAGGCGTTTATCATCAAAAAATCCCTGAAAAATCTCTAACCGATGAGTCTAGGTTCGAATTAATCAATGCTCAGCATACGACGGCTAAATCTAGTTCAACCAGCAAGTTTGTCAATTCTCAATATGATATATGGATTGCAACGCTGGTGTCTCCAGAGCCTCACTTGCTTGTTGCTGGAGGTGGCTTAGATGCAAGACCTATGGTTGCTATTGCACATCAATTAGGTTGGCGTGTCAGCTTGTGGGATCCAAGGCCAGCCAATGCAAGAAAAGAATATTTTTTAACTGCTAATCAAATTATTAAAGGTGATGAGCAAGCACTTCATGCTTTTGCACAAGAGAACCAAATTGATGCTGCCGTGGTCATGACACACAATATTAATTTAGATGCAAAAGCGGTTGCTGCCTTATTAGCATCAACAATCCGTTATTTAGCATTGTTGGGACCAAGTCATAGAAAACAGCAAGTTCTAAAACAAGCAAAGTTACTACCCTCTAGCTTTACCTTTCCTATTGCAGGCCCCGCGGGTTTAAATATTGGTGGTGAGTTACCTGAAAGTATTGCTTTATCAATTTTAAGTGAATGTCATGCCTGTTTACAGGGTAAATCGGCAAGATCTATTAGTGAAGTCTTAGACCGTGCATTGCAAAAAAGTGAACTGCAATTAACGGCTTAAGTTTTTAAAGTGTCTTTTGCTTTGCCTACCTACCTTAGGTAGATAAATCAAAAGATTAAATAATCGAGTAGGAAAAATTATGATTGAATTTATGCTCAATGGAAAAAAAATGACCACGTCTGTCTCAGGCGATACACCATTACTTTGGGTGATCCGTGATGAGTTTAAATTAACAGGCACAAAATTTGGCTGTGGTATTGCTATGTGTGGTGCCTGTACCGTGCACTTAAATGATCAAGCCGTTCGATCATGTGTGTTACCTGTCAGTGCTGTAGCAGGTAGTCAAATCAGAACGATTGAAGGGCTTGAAAATAAGCACCCTCTGCAAAAAGCATGGGTGGATGAGCAAGTACCACAATGTGGCTACTGTCAATCTGGTCAAATTATGCAAGGGGCAACCTTACTTTCGCAAAATCCAAATCCAAGTGAAGAAGATATTGTTAATCACATGAGTGGTAACTTGTGTCGTTGTATGGCTTATAAACGTATTAAATCAGCAATTAAAGCGGCTGCTTCTACCTCTGCTGGCACAGTAGAAATTTATGATCCACAAGCTGAAATCGCTAAGGAGATAAGCTAATGCTAACATTAAAAAATCATCAAAAAGACCAGTATAAAGATGAAATAGACCTGACTAAACGTCGCTTTATGATTGGTACTGTCGGTACTTCAATGCTAATGGCATTTGGTGGTGCTGCCAGCTTAGTGGGTAATGCCTCTGCTTCGGAACAACTGGTGAATAAATCATTTCAGCCTAATATCTGGATTGAAATGAACACTGAGGGTGAAGTATTAATAAACATAACTAAAGCAGAGATGGGCCAACATATAGGTACTGCGCTGGCGCGTATAGTGAGTGATGAGCTTGGTGCGGATTGGAGCTATGTACGTATACGTCATGTCGATACCGATCCTAAATGGGGTTTTATGGTGACAGGCGGCTCTTGGTCTGTATTCCAAAGTTTCAAACCATTATCGCAAGCTGGCGCTGCTGGCCGTATCTCACTGATCGATGCTGGCGCTAAATTACTAGGTGTTTCAGCTGAAAGTTGTGATACTGGGAATAGTTATGTTATTTCTGGCAGTAAAAGTATTAGCTTTGCAGAAATCATACAACGAGGTAAGTTCGACAAAATATTAACACCAGAAGAAATGGCTAAATTGCCATTAAAGCCAGTTAAAAAGCTGAAGTTAGTCGGTAGAAAAAGTCAAGCGTTAGACATTCCCGCTAAAACTAATGGTACAGCCAAATACGGTATTGATGTGGAGTTGCCTGATATGGTTTACGCAAGACCAGTTATTCCACCAACACGCTATGGTAGTAAAGTTAAAAAAGTTGATGATAAAGCGGCAAAATCTATAGATGGCTATCTTGGTTATGAAGTGATAACTGACCCAAGTGAAACCTTGCAAGGTTGGGTTGTTGTGCTTGCTAAAAGTTATCCCGTAGCGATGAAAGCAGTACAGACAATAAAGGTTTCTTATGACAAAGGCCCAACTGCCAATGTATCAGAAAACGATATACAGCAAGAAGGTACCCGTTTAGTTGATGATAAAAGCCAAGGCTTTTTCTTTATTGATGATGGGGATGTCAGCAGTGCAAATAGCAAAGCAAAATCTACCATTAGCGCAACCTATAAAACGGCATCAGCTATTCACTTCCCATTAGAGCCATTAAATGCTACTGCTGAGTTTGTTGATGGTGTTTGCCATGTTCATACCGGTAATCAATGGCAGTCATTAACGCTTCCGGCAATATCAAAAGCACTTGGGTTACCTGCGGAAAACGTCGTTATGCATCAATATTACCTTGGTGGTGGCTTTGGTCGACGTTTGTTTGGCGATTATGCCGTACCGGCTGCCTTAGTTGCCAAGAAAATAGGCAAGCCAGTTAAACTTATTTTTACTCGTGAAGATGACTCGTTATTTAGTCAGCCACGTTCGCCTTCAGTACAACGCTTTGATGCCGCTTTTGGTGATAGTAATGAATTATTAGCAGTAGAGCACGCACTTACAGCGGGTTGGCCAACATTAGCTATGGCACCAGGGTTTATGCCGGAAAGTGTTGATAAAAAGGGTAGAGTAGATCCTTTCTCTTCAAGTGGTGCTGATCATTGGTATAGCATAGAAAATCAACAGGTCAGACTGATAAATAATGATTTAGCTCAACGAACTTTCTTGCCGGGCTGGTTACGTTCAGTAGGCCCAGGTTGGATTGGTTGGGGTGTAGAATCCTTTATTGATGAGATTGCCATTCATCGTAATCAAGACCCACTTGATTTCAGGCTAGCGCTACTTGACGGCAAAGGTAAAAACTCTGGTGGTGCTCAGCGATTAGCACATACATTAACTTTAGCTAAGCAAGCATCTAACTGGCAGCAAGACCTTGGTAGTGATGAAGGCATGGGCGTCGCTGTTTGCGGTGGTCAAGAACGAACTATGCCTACTTGGGTGACTTGTGTGGCTAAAGTGCATGTAAACAGAGATAGCGGTGAAGTTAGTTTGAAAAAACTTACCTTAGTGGTTGATTGTGGATTAGTGGTTCATCCTGATGGCGCACTAGCACAACTTGAAGGCTCAGCGCTATGGGGCGCAAGCCTTGCTTTACACGAAGGTAATGTCTTTAAAGATGGTCAGATATCAAAGACCAACTTAAATACATATACGCCACTGCGTATGAATCAGCTACCTGAGCTTGATATTCAGTTTGTTAAAAGTGAAGAACAGCCTGTTGGTTTAGGTGAACCGGGTGTAATTGCCGTTGGTCCAGCAATCGCCAATGCTATTTATAATGCCGTAGGTGTTAGGGTACGTGATTTACCTATTAAGTCCGCTGATATAAAAGGTCAATTAATCAGTTAATAAGAAAAACGATTAATGCTTAACGGCATTAATCGTTTTTATTTATCTATAAAACTATTACGTTGAATACTTGAATTTTTAACCCTATTAAAAGCTCATCAATTGAACTTCATAAAAAAAGTTCATCAGTAGCTATATAAGTAAGTTGTAAACATGGCTGAAGTACGTACAAGAATTTCATTAAAAGTTGGCACTAACAGTGACATTCCAGCAGAGATGGTGTCATTTAATGCGCTTAATTCTGATAAAGAGCATGTTGCCTTAGTTTTTGCTAAGGCCGATAAGTCACAAAAAGTGCCCCTTGTAAGAATTCACTCTGAATGTTTAACCGGTGATGTTTTTCATTCTTCTCGTTGTGATTGTGGCGAGCAACTTGATGAAGCTATTGAGCTTATGGCAAAAGACGGTGGTGTAATCCTTTATCTACGCCAAGAAGGTAGGGGTATTGGTTTGTATAATAAAATTGATGCCTATAAGTTGCAATCTGATGGCATGAATACCTACCAAGAGAATAATCATTTAGGTTTTGGGGATGATTTAAGAGACTTTACTGAAGCAGGGCAAATGCTTGAAGCGTTAAATATTAGCACGTTAAAGCTAATGACCAATAACCCGATAAAAGCACAAGCTTTGACTGATTATGGTTTGACGGTTGATAAGGAAGTTAATACTTCCACTCATATTAAAGACGGTAATGAAGACTACCTTAAAGCTAAAGTAGATAATGCTGGTCATAAATTAGACCTTTAATCTCATAGTTGTGAATGAAACGGTTACTTGGCTGAGGTTATTGTTGCTCATACATTCAATAAAACAAGTGTTGTAGCTATTTTTAAACAGCATTGCCCAAAGAATCCTAACTTGTATTTGGATTTTCTAGGCCTGTAACAAAACAGCCAACGGCTTATTCGTAAGCTTCTGTTTTTTTATTCTTTGGTTCATAATTTTGCAAACAACCATTGAAGTAATAAGCCTCTCACTTATTGCGAAAAGCAGAAGTTTTGATTTAGCTACTTACAATTTCCGCTTAGCACTAAGAGATCATTAATAATTAGATAATGAATGATTGCTTTGCATGGCATTTTTGCCAGTCAGCTTATTCGATTAATTGGTAATAATTGTAGTCAATGAATGCATATTTCTATCTGTGGGGGAACGTCCGCTATCGTACTTTGCTGACTGTTTTGAGGTCGAGTTTTCATTCATAAAAGGGTCGGCTATGTGGCCGTCTTGTCTACTAAGGAATAAAGGGAATGTTGCTTTTATTGAATTGAAATAGAAGTGACAACGAGTGTACTATAAACGTTAAATAGCTCACGATTGTGAGCTATTTAACATGTCTAATCAGCTATTACATGCATCTTTTAACGCTTTACCTGCTTTAAAACCAGGTGCATTTGAAGCGGCTATTTGAATTTCAGCACCAGTTTGTGGATTACGGCCTTTACGTGCAGCACGAGCTGATACTTTAAATGTCCCAAAACCTACTAGAGCAACATCATTACCACTAGCCAGCTCTGAAGTTACAGCACTCATTACGCTATCAAGTGCACGAGCTGCAGCAGCTTTACTAATGTCAGCGCCTTCAGCAATTTTATCGACTAATTGACCTTTATTCATTGTTAAATTCCATGTGATTTTTATTGTTGATTCGATAATAAGAAATATGGGTGTTTTGGGCAATAGATATTAGATGATTTTTATTTTCTATCTCGCAAAGGGGCACATACCGCTTTAGGTTTTTTACTCTAAATGTTGCTGATAAGTCTTGCGTTTATCATCCATATGCTCAAGTAAATACACATAATTTATTGGGCACTATCACTGGCCACTACAGACTCTATAATTCATTAAATCGCTAATGTTAGGGTTAGATTGATTACCTAGCCCGTAGTTAGCTTTGAGCTGGTCAATAAAACCATCTTCATGAATAGATGTTACTGCTTTTCTTATATCTTCAATTACATGCTGTTCGATAGTCAGGTTAAACAGAAAGTGTATGCCAGCATGTTCACCTCGGTAACTATAATCTAATGTTAATGGAGATTGGGATACAATATCAGCTATATTCATTTTTTTTATCAGGTACTGGCCAACAACGGAGTTAATCGCTAATAAATCCATTCTTCGATGTAATAACATTTTAAAATTTTGTTTATCATTTTTTGCTTCGGTTAATGTTAAATTAAGTTCGTTAACTACCTCTTTAAATCGCTCACCGTAGTAATCACCACGTACAATACCGACGGTTTTACCTTCAAGATCAGAGGTCTTGAAAATAAAAATTCTATTATCTGTTAATTGATAAAAAGATGTACTGCCACAGCTATCATATAAAATATATTTATTGGCGGGAATATCAGTGCTGAGAAACATAGATGGTGTGATATCGATGATATTGTTTGCTAATGAATGCGAGATGCGTGCAAAAGGATAGAATTGTATTTTGTATTGGTAGTTAGCTTTTTTTAGGGCTTCTATTAATATGTCTAAATCTATCCCATAGCCTATTTTATTATTTTTGAGCTTATAACCTTCTTTTATAACATAAGGCGGAAATTCTGCAGCACCAACAGGGCAAGAACATATGCGCTTAAAAAACAGTCGATAGTACCTTTTCTGCATAATCACTATCTAGTGCCGCTTTAAATCGTTTCGCTTTTATCCCTTTTTTACAGGTCTTTTCTTGTCTTAGCATGTTCAGCGTTAAATGTCGGGCGGTAGCCATATTTTCAGCTCCATTTTCTCTACGAATACGGCTATCATCTTCCCTGAAACTCACATCAAGCACCCAATGAAGTTCATTTTCAACGCTCCAATGACGGCGAACTGCTTTAGCAAATAACTCATCTGTTTCTTTTAAGGAGCAAATAAAATAACGTCTATCAACCGTGACTTTATCGCCAATATGTCGCTGTGACTCAACCATACCAACACTTTTTAGTCCTACCCATTGAGCGGTTAAGTCTTTAATACTACTCAAGTCTTCTGTCAGCCAGTAACGACGATGCTCTACTCGACCATACCCTTTGTCTATTTCTTCTGTCAATTGATGGCTGAGGTTCCTGAATTTTTCTTCATGGGCAATATCAAAAAAATCTCTAATAGCACTAGATAAGTGCCCCTGATTACCTTTAACAGCTAAAACATAATCAGCTTCTTTTTGGATGATTTTCTTCGTTATGACTTTCTGGCAGCCCATTGCATCAATTGTGACTACCGCTCCTTTAATATCTAGCTTGGTCAATAAATCAGGAATGGCGGTAATTTCATTCGATTTTTCATACGTTTTAACTTGACCAAGTACAACACCATTTTCTGCTGCAAAGGCACTGACCATATGAATTGCTCCTTGCTTCCCTTTCTTATCATAGCTACGTCTAACTGTTTTACCGTCAACCGCTATTATTTCACCCTGCGTGCTTATTTCTGCTTCTTTCATCCAATTAATGAAGCAATCTTGAAATTGGCTTGGCTCTATTGCCGATATTATACGGGCTATCGTGTCATGAACAGGAATACCGTAATGAAAGTATCCATATTTTTTAACAGTTTTAATTTGTTTTTACCAACTTCTTCAATAGCTTCCCAGCCATCAGCACCACATACCACACCGACTAGCGTGATCAGTAGTATGTCTAGCAGAGGATATCTAACCTTATATTGTTGACGTTCATCGGTAACTGCAGAGAAATGTTCTTCAATAGTTGATAGCATAGAAAACTCAAAGTGATTGTTTCTGCTATTTGATCACACTTTGACTATAAAATATATCTCATGATCTTGCCCTGGCAGCACCAATGATTATGGTTTTGTCTTTAGCAAGCAGGTTTCCTGAAATAAAACAATTAAGTACTAATAATATTGTCAGCTTAACCTTATTCATATCAATACCTGAACTCATTAGAATAGAATTAGTTTCCTCTGTCGATAAAGTATAGTGCAATCATCCCCTGAGTTCATATAGAGGTCGATTGCTAATATACTCAAAATGTAACACCTTTTTATTATTTACAAAACTTACTGTCTAATCGAATAGCGCCGGCAAACTCTTCAAGAGGGATTTTTTGTTCTTTAACAATGCCTTTATTTGATGTCATGCGATGAATATATTTACCGTTACCCGAAGCTATGCCAACGTGAGTAATAACTCCAGGTTGCCAATTACCATAGGTGTTTTTAAGGAAAACTAAATCACCTGCTTTAGTTTGTTTGACTAAGTTAATTTTTTTGCCAAACTCGGTGCTTGCTAGGGAGTCGGCATGCTCAGGTAGTAGAACATCACCTTTTCCTAAGAACTCCATATCCCAAGGTTGCATTGTTTGTAACTCTTGAAATTTAGTTCCGCAAGCTGCAACAAGCACTTCTCTAGTCCAATTCATACATTGCTCTGCTTTACCAACACGATAGCCTTTATTCTCCCAACTATAAGCTTTAGCCATTATTTTCTCTTCAATAACATTTTGCTTTGCTAAGCAGTTTGATGACAGAGTTACTAAGAGTAAAAAAAGTATTTGTTTCATTTTGAATTCCTTGGTAGGTAAAATTATTAGTGGCAAATCACGCTATAAATATAAGTGTTTATATTGAGAGAATAGTGCTTGAGCAACAAGCCACACATCTCCAATTTCACCTGAAGCTACTGGTTTATTATCAATAGCTATCACAGGTGCAACTTCTTTTGTTGAGCTAGTTAACCATACTTCATCTGCGTTAATCACCTCATCATAAGTAATACGCCTTTCATGCACGACATGTTTACTATATTTTTTCAGTATATCTAACAAAATATAACGAGTAATTCCTGGTAATATTCGATGGTCTAATGGTGGCGTGATAATGGTTTTATCTTTGACAATAAAAACATTACTTGAGCTCGCTTCTGTTAACTCTTGGTTGCTGTTAAATAGTATGGTTTCTTTGTTACCCTCATCAATACCATGTTGAAAGTGCATGACGTTGCCCAACAATGAGGTTGATTTTATATTACAACGTTGCCACCGTAAATCTTGATGTGT
>Ga0209396_1004050_pt1 | contig 14407 bp, 9 predicted proteins | sample GOMGulsemesocosm_6_FD_184638 | JGI IMG/M metagenome (GOLD analysis project Ga0209396, IMG submission 184638) | Methane-oxidizing microbial communities from mesocosms in the Gulf of Mexico - GOM8C Gulf of Mexico (SPAdes) (version 2) | ecosystem: Environmental > Aquatic > Marine > Cold seeps...
TTGTAAGTTGCACTTTAAATCAATGCATTAAAGTTAATAATGAGAATTAATTACATTTAGTTATAAGATAGATGATTTTACTGTTGTTGATCTGCTTTTCGCTATGAAACGAGATTCTAATAAAACATATTAAAAAATGTATTAATTTAAAAATTTTTAAGTGAAATTAAAATTTAACAAAAATACACTTACCTTTTATGGGTACTGGTGGTAATGTCTATTTTAAAAGTAATGATGCTTTTTAATGTTTGAATATTTTTATAAATAGATAAATAAGGATTATCATATGAAATTACTTAAAGCTTCTATCATCGCAGCTGCGCTTACTATGACAACAGCAGTACCTGTGGCTTCAGCGGGAACAGGCTATTGGTACGTTTATGCAAGTAAAGTAAACGGATTTAGAACATGTGCTCAATATAGCCCTGGCTCAGGTTGGTATAAAGCAAGCTCTACTGGCTATACAAGTCGAGGCGCATGTAATTACTACGGCAGATAAATTTCATTTATCAGTATAAAAGCTCTAAACCAAGTAATGTTTATGAGCTTTTAGTAAATTAAATTAATGCTTGAGCTTGTTATTTAAATAATAGCTCTTGAACTCGTAGTTTAAGAGGAGGCAATAATTCATCTTCAAACCAAGCATTACGTTTTAACCAAATATTGTTTCTAGGACTCGGGTGAGGTAGGGGAATAACCTTAGGCCAAAAATCTTGCCAATTTTTTATATTTTCGGTAAGTTTTTTATTGGCATTGGGCAAGTGGTAAACGTGGGCATACAGCCCTATTACGATAGTGAGTTCTATATTTTTTAATTCGGCTAATAGTTGTTCTCGCCAAGCAATTGCACATTCTGCTCTAGGTGGTAAGTCTCCGGATTTACCTTTTCCGGGATAACAAAAACCCATAGGTAAAATGGCAAACTTTGTATCATCATAAAAATCGGTTTTATCTACACCTAACCACTGACGTAATCTGTCACCACTAGCATCATTAAAAGGAATTCCACTTTGGTGTACTTTTAATCCTGGTGCTTGTCCTGCAATCAGTATTTTAGACTCATTACTTAATTGAATAACAGGTCGAGGGCCCAGTGGTAAATCTGCTTCGCACAAAACACAGTTTTGAACTTGTGTTTTAAGACTGTTAAGCATGTTTTAATTCACTTAACATTTTAGATAATCTTTCTATTTTGACATTCGATAATTGACGATAATCTAGGTAAGGACACACTATCAAGTTATTAGCTTCATCTATAGCAAACTCATCATCCAACCAAGTTAGTTGAACCTGTAACTTATCGGAGTTAATGAGTTCTTTTGCGTAAGTTTTACCGCAAATAACATGTAAAGTATCAGTATTTTCTGTAATAACAGGAGGGTTAAATAACAGTGCTGTTTGAGTGTTATCTTGTAATAAATATTCATCTCTATATTTTTGCCAAGTAAGTGAGTTTTTACAATAATCAAAGTCTTTATTATTTAATGCAAATAATAATTTTGCATATACATTAAATACTTTTCGCCAACCATTACCACATGCTTGACCTATGGCATAAACTTCACCTTGAGTAAGCGGTAAAATAGAATCAAGATTTAGATATTCAGGCATATTTGGTTGATTAGCGATATAAATAGCAAAGTTAAAATTTGAGCAGCCAAAACCGATAGGTGTCGTCATTTAAAGCCTTTAATTATGAATCTTATTGTGGATTATTTTAAATCATTGATGTTTATAATAATACTTAAATAGATAGCGATTGTTATGGTCTGAATTTGTAACGTTAAATAATATGCTTTGTGTTATCTCAAATTATGCACGCCTTACCGCAAATGCACTTTTTGTAAATCTAAGTGTTATACATTAAATTGTTTAGATGTGACTTAAATGGCTAAGTCAATAAAATGAAATATTGAGTTTACATGTGACGGATATGCAAGAGAGAAAAAAAGAAAATAGGCTTGAGTTAGCACCAAATACATTTTCAAATATAAATAGTCAATTTTGGACTTTACAAATAGCGGGCTGGCTAGGCTATGCCGTAGTTGTTTTTATAGCGATAGTGAGACCGCAATTAGATGATCCAGGTTTTAACTTATCAGGGCAAATCATAAACCTTTTTGTTGAAACCTTGAGTGGTTTTGTTTTGTCTTATATTCAATGGTTACTTATTCGCCGTATTGTTCACTTACCTTTAAATGTTACTTTGGCCCTGAGTTTTATTTTTGCAGCAATCTTAGGTTTAGTTTATAACATCATAAAACTGAGTAGTTTTAAAGTCATTGTTTATCATCAGCAATGGAATGAAACATGGGACATGCTGGAGTTTGGTGGTTGGCTGTTGTTTTCGTTAACCACAATGTTTGTTTGGACGGCGATATTTTTTGTAATGCTATACAATACAAGATTGCAAAAAGAGCATGAAATGCTACTAAGAGCGCAAACTGCCGCTAAAGATGCACAATTACAAATGCTCAGGTATCAACTGAACCCTCATTTCATGTTCAATACCATGAATGCTATTTCTACTCTGATATATAAACATGATAATGATAAAGCGAATGAAATGCTGGATATGCTCTGTGAGTTTTTTCGTTATACATTAGATAAAAATGATAAATCAAATACCAGTTTAAAAAAAGAAATTGAATTATTAGATCTCTACTTATCTATTGAAAAAGTAAGGTTTGGTGAGCGATTAAATATAAAAATGGATATTTGTTCATCTGTACTGAAAGCGCAAGTACCCAGTATGTTGTTACAACCTTTAGTTGAAAACGCAATAAAATTTGCCATAGAGCCAAATAAACTGCCTGGTACTATTATAATTATGGCCAAGCAAGAAAGTGATCGATTAGTTCTAAAAATTATAGATGATGGTGAAGGCATAAAATCAAAATCTAAAGCCGGGTTTGGTATTGGCTTAACAAATACGACAGCACGCTTAGATGCGATGTTTAATGGCAATTATGAAATTAATATATCTCATGCTGATAGCAAAGGCACTGAGGTTTATATTTCTATTCCTTTTGAAAAGTGAGTGCATTAATGGATCTGCAACCTCTTAGCGCGATAATAGTTGATGATGAACCGCTTGCTCTTGAGGGGTTAAGGTTACGGCTTGAAAAAATACCACAAATAAATGTGATTGCTGAGGCCTGTGATGGTGACCAAGCAATTCAACTATGCCATGAATTATGCCCAGATATTCTGTTTTTAGATTTGCAATTACCTGGCTTAAATGGCATTGAAGTTGTGCAAGCACTACAGTCTGACATTTTACCTATGATTGTATTTGTTAGCGCTTATGGTGAATACGCAATTGAGGCATTTGAACTCAACGCTATAGATTATGTATTAAAACCGGCAAATCTGGGTCGGCTTAAAAAAACAGTTGAACGAATTATGCAAAGGCGAAAACCTCAGCATGCTGATAAAGAAAAATACAGGTTATTAAAAGCATTAGAAGATTCCTCAGGTCTTGCAATTTCTGAACTTGAAAACTGGTTAGAAAGTGATTCAGAACTGCCAACTAGTTTTTGCCAAGAATTAGTGATAAAAAATAGTGATAATGAAAAAATTTTTTTGTCGGTAAAAGAGATCCGTTGGATTGACGCTGCCGGAGACTATATGTGTGTTCATACCGCAAATGAAACTCACATAGTTCGGGTAACCATGAAAAAGCTAGCAAACCAATTAGATGAGCGTATTTTTAAACGCATACATAAATCTACGTTAGTTAACATCAATTGTATTAAGCGTATTCGTTCATTACGAAACAGTGAAAGCATTTTAGAACTAGGTGACGATATTCAATTAAAAGTAAGTCGTAATTATAGTAGTGCAATTCAAGAGTTATTAGACTCCAAACAGTTATAATTGTTTGTGATGTACATGGAACATTTTCTTACATAGCTTTTTTGCTTTTCTGATAAGAGCTATTTAGTCTATTAGTTAAAAAGGGAATTCCATGAAAATAATTAGTTATTTAGTTTATATACTTCTATTTTATATTTTTAGCGCCATACCCGCTAAGGCAAATGACAAGATGTTGATGGGTACACTTGTCGTAGTAAATAAAAAAGATGATACCGTCAATTTTATTGATCTTCAAAGCCGAAAAATAAAATTCACCCGAGATACTGGTAAGGGACCCCATGAGCTGGCGATGAGTACTGATGGTCGTTTGGCTGTTGTAACTAATTATATAGGTGGCAATAGCTTAACGGTTTTTGATGTTCAACAAGCCAAAAAAATAAAAACGATAGATTTGTCTCATTACCCTCGGCCTCATGGCATATTATTTTTGAAAGATCAGCGAAGCGTTGCAGTTTCTTCAGAAGGCTCAGATAGTGTTGTATTAGTTGATATCATTTCAGGTCAAATTAAAAAGGTGCTCGCTACGCAACAAAAAGGCTCACATATGGTGGCTTTGCCTGAGTCTAGCGAGCGTGTATATACCACTAATATGGATTCTAATACAGTATCTGAATTAGACATAAAAACAGGGGCTTTACTACGAAAAATTGCTACGCCCAATATACCTGAGGCGATCACGGTTAATCAAAGTGGCACTGAGCTTTGGGTGGGCAGCAATGAGGATGGTTTAGTCAGTGTTTTTGATTTAATGAATGGCGGGTTAATAAAGCAATTCAAAGGGTTTAGTTTTCCATATAGGGTGCTATTAACACAAGATGAAAAGTTTGCCGTTATTCCGGATTTTAAAAACAATACGCTCGATATTATTGATGTTAAAAATAAAAAGAAGTTGCATCAAGTCAAGTTTGGATGGCGCACGATCCCAAATGGAGTGGTTTATCACCCTAATGATCGCACTTTATTTATGACTTCTTACGGCAAAGATAAAGTGGTTGTCATTGATATACCTTCTGGTAAAACCTTATTTGAACTTCCTACAGGAGATGGGCCAGATGGTATAGGGTATTCACCATTAGTTTTACAATAGTCAAAGGCTTAAATATAAATGATTATCACTTTCTAAATTTATATTTAGGCAAAATGCTGACAATGTGCCTAAAACTGTAATTTGTATAACTTACAGTTTTAGGTGTTTTATAACCTCATTATTAACACTTTATACCAATTAAACCTTTTGCCCTATTTTCACCTCCTCTTATCGTACTAATACACAATTTATCGCAACACCGCATTAACATCTCGTGATACCGCATTTGAATTGTAACCCAATGTAACTTCTTTCAATATCTACAGTGGGGAGCAAGCTATATCTGAGCATTTTTTAGTTATAGCTGTTTTAACAACGGGCCATCATTGAATGTCATAAATAAAAATTAAAAGCATTGATTGATGAATAAAACAGATAAGTTGGTACTTGGATTTGATTATGAATAAAGCAATCAGTAAGTTCACACAGTTATGTGCGTTCGCATCACTGGCATCTTTACAAGGCTGTGGTGGCGGTGTTGAAACTAACACCGACACAAGCGATGTAAATGTACAAAAACCAGTTAGTGACTGGGAAATGGTTTGGAGCGATGAATTTGATACAACAAGTATTGATAGTAATAAATGGGCCCATGAAGTTAATTGCTTAGGGGGCGGAAACCAAGAAAAACAATGTTATACAGACAGTGATGAAAATTCATATATTGCGAACGGTATTTTAAATATTGTTGCTTTACCTGCGGGCGATGGTGCAGAGCAACCTTATACTTCTGCACGTTTAATTAGTAAACATAAAGCAGATTTTAAATATGGACGATTTGAAATCAAAGCAAAACTTCCTAGTGGACAAGGTAGTTGGCCTGCATTTTGGATGTTACCGACAGATGCAACTTATGGTGGTTGGCCAAAATCGGGTGAAATCGATATTTTAGAAGCGGTTAATCTTAAAACTGTCGATGACGAAGGTATTGTTGAAAGCCAAATTCACGGTACATTACATTATGGTAAAGAGTGGCCTGATAATGCACACTCAGGTAAAGCCTATACAATTCCTGATGGTATCAATCCAGCAGATGATTTTCATACTTACGCAATTGAATGGCAGGAAGGTGAAATTCGCTGGTATCTAGATGACTATTTATATGCAACGCAACGTCAGTCACAAGTTCGTTATAACAGTAAAGACCAAGCGGTTGGATTAGCACATCAAGGGTGGTTTTCCGAGTATTACGACCTTGTATCAGGTGAGTTATCAACTCATTGGGATGCAGCGCCCTTTGATCAAAAATTCTTCATGATCATTAACTTTGCCGTTGGCGGAAACTGGCCTGAAAATGTCAACAATTTAGGCGTAGATGCTGATGCATTTACAAATGGCCAGCGTTTTGAAGTTGATTATATTCGAGTTTATCAATGTAACCAAAATCCAGATACGGGTAAGGGGTGTGAAACTGTCAGAGCAGGTTACGATAGCCTTGATGATGCATTAGTTGTGGGTAAAGCGCCTATTCCATCTCCACCTTCAAGTGGCATTCCTCAAAACTTAACTATTTTCTCAGGTACTTTAAACCCTAACTGGCCAGCATGGGATTGTTGTGGTGGTTCAAATCCATCAATTGTAAATGATGCCGATAAAGGCGATGTTATGGCCTTTGCAGTTGGTGCAACTGCTACTGTAAATGGATTTATTTCAAGAGATGAATTTATTGATGATCCTGCAGGTAAAGCAACACCATTTGATGCTTCACCCATTTTAGAAACTGGTAATTTGAGCTTTGAAATGAAAATGGTGAGCCCGCCAAATAATGCTGACTCACAATGGGTGCTTAAAGTCGAAAGCGTCGGTTCTAGCACATTTGCTGAAATCCCTCTCAATACAAGTATAGAAGGAATAGATCCCGTTACAGGCCAATGGCAAACTTATACGTTTTCACTTCAAACCTTAGCTGATGCTGGGTTAGATCCAAGTGCGATTGATGTCGTAATGATATTTCCAGCATGGGGCACAGGTGAAGGTGCACAGTATCATGTTACAAATTTGTCTATTGCTGCTGATTCACTAAGCTCACCAAAATTAGTGGTATTTGAAGATGAAGAAAATACCAGTTGGCCAATGTGGGATTGTTGTGGTGGTTCAATTCCAACAGTTGAAATGGATGATGAAATACATGGCGCTGTAGCAGAATTTTCAATTGGTGAAAGCCCTACTGTTATGGGTTTTATATCACGTGAAGCCAATATTACAGATCCAGATGCAAAGCCTACACCGTTTGATGCAACAGGTATTTTAGCTAATGGCGTGATCGAATTTGATATGAAAGTTGTTGATATGCCAAATGATAGCAGCGCTGTTTGGATGTTTAAGACTGAATCAGATAATGGCGCTTCCTTTGCCGAGTTACCACTTACCCAAAGCGTAGAAGCAAGTACTCCAGTGGCAGGCCAATGGCAAACTTATACCTTTAAATTGTCTGATTTAGCTAATGCAGGTCTTGATGTCAGTGCCATTGATGTATTAATGATATTTCCAGCTTGGGGTGCAGGAGAAGGCGCAGTATATCGTGTTGATAACCTAAAAATATACGATCCTAATGCAGCTGATGATTATGTAGGTCATATTTTATTTGATGATAAAGCTAAAGATCAATGGTCTATCTGGGATTGCTGTGGCGGTTCTACACCAACGATTGAAAATGATGATACTGAACATGGGTTAACTGCCGAGTTTGTGATTGGTAGCGCACCAACAGTAATGGGGCTAATTGCCGATGATGATGTGTATTTAGATGCCTCGAGTTTGTTAGCAACTGGCTTTGTTCAATTTGAAATGAAAGTGATAACAGTACCGACAGATCCTGATTCAACTTGGGTGTTTAAAATAGAATCTGGTGATGCAGATACGTTTGCAGAATTGAATCTGTCAGCTTCGCAAGAAGGTGCTGCCCCGGTTATAGGACAATGGCAAACCTATACATTTTCGCTACAAAGTCTATTTGATGCAGGGTTAGATATCAGTCAAATTGATGTATTAATGGTTTTTCCTGCTTGGGGTACGGGTGAGGGCGCAGTTTATCGCCTAGATAATGTTGTTATTACAACACCTTAATCATTCGTTATTTAAAAAATAGAGCCATAAAACTGGCTCAATTGAAACTCATTCACAGGTAGGATTATTATGAAACAGTTTAACTTTTCAAAAAATCATCTAGCAGCATGCATCAGTGCGATTATGTTTGCCGGATTTAATACGCAATTAATAGCAGCAGAAGATACACAAAAGGCTGCTAATTCAAATGCAGCAGAGAAACAAATTGAAATAATTGAAGTAAAAGGTATTCGTGGCAGTTTAATTAAATCTGCTGATTTAAAACGCGCTGAATCGGGTGTGGTTGATATTATATCTGCAGAAGATATGGGCAAATTCCCTGATACAAATTTAGCTGAGTCTTTACAAAGGATCACGGGTGTTACTGTGAGTCGCTCTAATGGCGAAGGCAGTCAAATCACTGTACGTGGTTTTGGTCCTGATTTTAATCTCGTGACCTTAAATGGTCGTCAAATGCCGGGTACAGGTAATTCTCGTTCATATCAGTTTGAAAACCTCTCCTCAGATGGCATAAGTGCATTAGAAGTTCATAAAACTGCACGTGCTAAAAATCCAAGTGGTGGTTTAGGTGCAACCGTGAATATTGTTACCATGAAGCCATTTAATAGCCCAGGTGAAAAATATTCTTTTTCGGCAAAGGCGATACACGATACTTCTAATGTTGATGGTAATGATATAACACCCGAAATAGGGGGTGTTTATAGCAATACATTTTTTGACGACAGTTTAGGTTTTGCGGCTTCTTTTACCCATCATAGACGTGATTTTCAGCAGCAATCAGCAAATATTCAAGGTTGGCAGGCCAATGTAGATTTACCTGATTTAGATGATTCTAAAGTCATTGATCCACGCGCTTTGGATTCTGAGGGTGAACCTATTGGTTCTCATTATTTTCCTAGAGATATGAATTACAACATTGAAGATAAACAAAGAGAGCGCATAAATGGCCATGTTACATTTCAATATGCGCCTATTGATGATCTGATTTTAACTTTAGATTATACCGCTACAGATGCAACAACGGGCACAAACTCTATTGGTTGGGGTATGTGGAATGATTATGGCGGTAACATTAATGCTTATGAGCTAGATGAGAATGGTACTGCTATTTATGCTGATATCAGTGGTAATGATGGCTCTTACAGTGCGCGTAGAAATACAACCGAAGTAAAAGAGCGTTCAGTTGGTTTTAATGTTGCTTGGCAGGCAACTGATTCATTACATTTTGAATTTGATTACCATGATTCAAAAAATGAAACTGACAATGGCGGTGATGCTGGTTTAGGCAGTGCTGGCAGTTTAGTTTTAGGCTCAGACCAACTTGTAACAAAAACCTATGATAATCGTATTGGTGATATCCCTCATGCACAAATATATTGGAAAAATGGTACTACAACATTAGCGCCAGGTGAAATTGACTCTCACTTCAGTCAGTTCTCACATTCACCAGGCGAATCAACTGTAGATCAATTTCAGCTTCATGGTACTTGGGATAATACTTTTGATATTCCATTAGTAAATGTGAAATTTGGTTTAGTTCGCACGGAACAAAAAATGGGTGGTTCACGTGCATGGAGTGGTTTAATTGGCGGCTTCTTATTTAACCCTTCTTATACTGAAATGTTTCCTGATGGCATGTTTGAGTTAAATAATACCAATAACTTTTTAGATGAGTTCAGTGGTGGTGGTAGTGATTTATCACCTAACTATTATTATTCGTTTGATTTTGATGAAGTTGTTGCACGTTCAGAGGCCTTTTTAACAAACGAAGTCTTAGGTGGCGATGATTACTTTGCAACTACGGCTTATCACGATATGGGTACCTATTCGTCGAGTTCAGTTCAAGAAGATACAGATAGCATTTATGTGCAATCGTTATGGGAATTTGAAGTTGCACAATTTCCTGTACAGCTAAATGTTGGCGTTCGTTATGAAGAAACATCAGTTACCAGTAATGTACTACAAGATGTACCCACTTCAGTTTGGTACAAAGGCGGAAGTGAATGGCATACGCAATATCTCGACGGTGATAGCAATACATTGTCACTGACAGGTGAGCATGATGTATTTTTACCTATGATAGATATGAAAGTTGATTTAACCGATGAGCTAGTGACACGTGTTTCTTGGGGTAAAACCATAACAAGAGCACCATTAGGTGATTTAGCGGGCGGTCGTCAGCTTTCACCCAGTCCAAAAGTGGGTTCAAGAAATGGCAGCGAAGGTAATACAAACCTCTTACCATTTGAATCTACTAACTTTGATTTATCCTTAGAATATTACTACTCACCAGGTAGCTATGCTGCAATTGGTTACTTTAAAAAAGATGTTAAAAACTTTATTGGCAATCAAAAAGTTAAAACAACCATTGAGGGTTTTCATGATATTTATGATGGACCTCGTTGGCAACAAGCTGAGGCCGATATTGTCGCTCGTGGCGAGCAAGCAACTAATGATGCCATTTTTGCGCAATTGCAAACCAATGGCGCTACTTTAAATAGCCAAGGGTATATTGAGCCAAATTCAAATGATCCATTAATGGTTTGGGATATTTCACGTCCGTTTAATAGCCTTGATGATAAAACGGTTGATGGCTTTGAACTTGCCCTAGTGCATTTATTTGGTGAAACTGGTTTTGGTATTGGTGTAAATGCCACGTTTGTTGAAGGTGATGTTGAATTTGATATTGAAAGTTTAGATCAACAAACACCGTTAACAGGTTTAAGTGATTCAGCAAACTTCCAAGCCTTTTATGAGAAAGATGATTGGTCAGTCAAAGTAACTTATGCATGGCGAGATGAATACTTAATGGGTGTTGGTCAAGATCAAGGTTCATCTGATAATCCGCCACAGTTTGCCAAGGAATTTGGCCAGTGGGATATGAGCGTTAATTATAACGTGAATGATAATGTCACTGTATTTTTTGAAGGGCTTAACTTAAACAACGAAACTGAACAGGGCTTTGGTCGATATGAAGAGCAGTTCTTGTTTGCTCGACAATATGGTCCGCGCTATGTTTTAGGCGCGCGTTATAGTTTTAAATAATCCCCAACCTTTGCCGCTCAGTTTGCATGCTGAGCGGCAATCTTTTCTAAATTCACACATTTTATATTTTTATTGTAGGAACTTTTATTATGGCTAGCATATCAGCAAACCTAGCACAGCAAGATAGCCCCAATGTAACTTCACCAAATGCAAAGAATCGTTTTGCACTGATATCACTGACTTCATTATTTTTTATGTGGGGTTTTATAACCTGTTTAAATGATATTTTGATCCCTTATTTACGCGGGGCATTTGATTTATCTTATACCCAAGCAATGTTGGTTCAGTTTTGCTTTTTTGGCGCTTATTTTATTGTTTCACTGCCAGCGGGTAATTTGGTAGGTAAAATAGGTTTTAAAAAAGGCATAGTAACAGGTTTAAGTATTGCAAGTGTTGGCTGTTTTTTATTCTACCCAGCATCATTATTAGAAGTATATTCACTGTTTTTATTGGCTTTGTTTGTATTGGCATCGGGCATTACAATTTTACAGGTGTCTGCTAACCCATATGTCAGTGCGCTTGGACCAAGTAAAACGGCATCATCACGATTAACTATGACACAAGCATTTAATGCTCTAGGTACAACTGTTGCGCCGTTTTTTGGGGCTTGGCTTATTTTTAGTGGTACAGAGCATGTTATTGCTGATGCTTCAGCTGTTCAAATTCCTTATTTATTATTAAGTGTCTCGTTATTGGTATTAGCATTTATTTTTGCATATTTAAAGTTGCCTGATTTAGGACAAAAAGACACTTCAAAATCTACATCTCATAAACAAGCAGCTCAAACACAAGCCATTCCTGAACAAGCAGTACAAAAATCATGGCATTTTAGTCATTTGAAACTAGGTGCTTTAGGCATCTTTTTATACGTGGGTGCAGAAGTTGCTATTGGTAGCTTTTTAATTAACTTTTTAGCTGAGCCGAGTATTGCTGGTATGGCAGAGTCTCAAGCTGCTAATTACATCGCTTATTATTGGGGCGGTGCTATGGTTGGTCGATTTATTGGCGCACTTGTAATGCAACATATTGCTGCAGGAAAAGTGTTGGCTTTTAATGCGGCATGCTCAATTTCATTAATATTACTAGCCGTTGTTCTGGATGGTCCTGTTGCTATGTGGTCAATTTTAGCTGTGGGTTTATTTAACTCTATTATGTTTCCAACAATATTTAGCTTAGCGATAAATGATTTAGGAGATGCTGCAAGTCATGGTGCGGGTGTTTTGTGCTTAGCCATTGTTGGCGGTGCAATAATACCCTTGATTCAAGGTGTGCTAGCAGATTTTATTGGTGTGCAACTGGCATTTATTCTTCCAATTTTTTGTTATGCCTATATCGCTTATTACGGTTTAGTAGGATCAAAACCTGTGACGATTTTAAAAGAAGGATCTTAATATGAGTATCAATAAACAGTTAATAATCAGTGTGGCGGCACTAACAGGCTTGATCTCATGCTCTGTCGAAAATGAAAATTTACAAAAAAAAGCAGTTAAAAAGTCAATTTGGCCAAAAATAACGTCACAAGTGCCTAAAGATGACAACGTTGAAATTAAAGTAAAACAGCTTTTATCTAAAATGACATTAGAGCAAAAAATAGCGCAAATGATCCAACCAGAAATTAGTGATGTAACTGTTGAAGATATGCGTAAATACGGTTTTGGCTCGTATTTTAATGGGGGAGGATCTTTTCCAAATAAAGACAAGCATGCGACACCAATAGATTGGATTAAGTTAGCAGAAGATATGTACCAAGCATCAATTGATGATTCTCTAGATGGGTCGACTATTCCGACAATGTGGGGGACAGATGCTGTACATGGTCACAATAATGTTATAGGCGCGACTTTGTTTCCTCATAATATTGGTTTAGGTGCAACCAATAACCCTGAACTGATCCAAAAGATAGCGCAAGTGACAGCAACAGAAGTCATGGTAACGGGTATAGATTGGGTATTTGCGCCAACAGTTGCCACCGTGAGAGATGATCGGTGGGGCAGAACTTATGAAGGGTACTCTGAAGATCCTGAAATAGTAAAGCTATACGCAGGAGCCATTGTTAAAGGACTACAGGGTAATTCAGGAAAAGACTTTTTAGGTAATGATAAGGTGATAAGCACGGTTAAACACTTTATTGGTGACGGCGGTACAATTGATGGTGACGATCAAGGTAATAATATATCACCTGAGCAAGCTTTACATGATATTCATGGACAAGGTTATATCGGTGGTTTAAGTGCAGGTGCACAATCTGTTATGGCGTCATTTAATAGCTGGAAAGGCGAAAAAGCACATGGCAATCGTTATTTATTAACTGATGTATTAAAAAATCAGATGGGTTTTGATGGCTTTGTTGTAGGCGACTGGAATGGTCATGGACAGGTAAAAGGTTGTAATAATGGCAGTTGCCCTCAAGCGATAAATGCGGGTCTTGATATCTTTATGGTACCAACAGATGCATGGAAACCTTTGTTTGAAAATACACTCAAACAGGTTGAAAAGGGTGTAATTGCGCAATCGAGAATAGATGATGCAGTGACTCGCATTTTGCGCGTTAAAATACGTGCAGGTTTATTTGAAAAACCAAGTCCTGCTAATCGTGTATTATCAGGAAAAATGGACTTAATTGGTAGTGAAGAACACAGAAACGTTGCAGAACAAGCTGTAAGAGAATCACTTGTTTTGTTAAAAAATAAAGCAAATGTATTACCCCTATCACCAAATATGAATATTTTAGTAACGGGTGATGCTGCTCACAATATAGGTAAGCAATCTGGTGGTTGGACTATTACTTGGCAGGGCACTAATAATGTAAATAGCGACTTTCCTGGCGGCAGTTCAATTTATGATGGGTTGGAGAAGCAAGTAAAAGCTGCTGGTGGTAATATTGAACTCAGTAAAGATGGCATATTCACCAAAAAACCAGATGTGGCAATTGTGGTATTTGGTGAGAACCCTTATGCCGAAGGACAGGGAGATTTAGACGATTTAGCGTATCAAAAAGATTCTAAATCAGATTTAAAGCTATTGAGGAAGTTAAAAGCACAAGGTATACCTGTAATATCTGTATTTATTAGTGGTCGACCTATGTGGATCAATGCTGAGCTTAATGCCAGTGATGCTTTTGTTGCTGCCTGGTTACCAGGCTCAGAAGGTAAAGCAATTGCTGATGTTTTATTAACAGATGAAAGTGGCTTAATACAATACGATTTTAAAGGTAAGTTATCATTCTCTTGGCCTAAAACACCGATACAAACAGTTAATAAATTTGATGATAATTACCATCCTTTATTGCCTTTTGGATTTGGTTTGCAATATGGAGATAAAAATCTACTT
>Ga0209396_1004051_pt1 | contig 14406 bp, 8 predicted proteins | sample GOMGulsemesocosm_6_FD_184638 | JGI IMG/M metagenome (GOLD analysis project Ga0209396, IMG submission 184638) | Methane-oxidizing microbial communities from mesocosms in the Gulf of Mexico - GOM8C Gulf of Mexico (SPAdes) (version 2) | ecosystem: Environmental > Aquatic > Marine > Cold seeps...
ATGCTTGCCAAAGATAAATGATTGATAAAGCAAGTTGCAGGCTGCTTAATTGCCAGAATTTATGGCTATAACAAAGCCATATCGCTAATAGACTCCAAATAACGGGAAAGCCAAGTGCTTGTACAACCAGTTGTCCAGCTAATGATATTGGCAATAGCGCAGTTACCACTTGAGATAAACACAGGCTCGCTATCGGGGTGATAAAAACTATCGCAATAACTTGCGCAGCAATCAGCTGCTTATTGCTACTTTTGTTGAGGTTAGAGTTTGATGTATTACGCTTAACAGCGAGTTCCCTTACTGGTTTTATATCAAGGTTAATGGTAATAAATGACCAAGCTATCAACGCGATAGCAATAAGCTGAAAGCTAATACCAAACTCGCTACCATAAGCACTGATCCAAAAGGGCGTTGCTAAGCTAATTAGCGCCCAGCCAATAACTTTAAACGAAGCTAAAGAGCGGTTTTTCTTCCAATTAGTGGTTAATAAAAACATGCCTGCGCAAATTAAAGCACAGGCAATCGAGACTAATGCAAGGTCAGGCATTGCGCTAAGCAATATCAGACCTTGATTAGCATGAACAGTCGAATTAGAAAGCAAAGCGAACTCGGCCAACTACTGTACGTTCATTACCAGGGAAACAATCGCCGCGGTATAAGCAGGTTGCTTGGTAGTCTTTATCAAATAAGTTCTGTACGTTTACGGTGAAGTCCCACTGATTAAGTTTGTAACCTAACATCAAGTCATATAACGTGTAACTTGGCGTTTTTATAGTGTCTGCACCGCCATAACTTTCTCCCACATATCTTACGCCTAAACCGCTTTTTACGCCTTGGAGAAACTCTGTCGGTTGATAAGTTAACCAAACCGACGCTTGTTTTTTGGGAATACTCGCCAGCTGAAATCCTTCTGGGCTTTTGGTATCTAAACGGCTAGCATTAACTTCATAACTTAAGTCGCCAACAGCACCTATAGCTTCAAATTCAAAGCCTGTTACCGTTGTAATACCACTCTGTTGCTTCCAATTTTCCCCTGGGGCCGTACGAGGGTCGGGTAAATTACTTTGCTCAATATCAAAATAAGCTAGAGTGATTAGTGCAGGGAATGCCGTTGGTTGATATTTAACACCAAACTCCCATTGTTTTCCTTCCATTGGTTTCAATGGTTGAGGATCACTTGGATTACCATTACTACCTACTACAGGATCAAAAGATTCGGCAAAGCTGGCGTAAGGTGAAATTCCTGAATCGAAGGCATATAAAAGGCCACCACTAAAGCTAATAGCATCGTCTTTTTGTTTACTGTCGAGAGTTTTACTTTCGGTCTCGTCATATCTTGCTCCGACCGTAATAATCCAATTATCATAGGAAACTTGATCGGTAAGATAGATGCCTAAATCCTTACTATTGCTTTCTGGACTATCGGCATAAAGGCTATCCAATAAAGTTTTCGGTGGCGAATTTCCGTATTCAGGATCAAATAAGTTTAGCCAATAGGTATCGCCAAATGTACTGTCAGGGCCTCTAGTTGCCCAATCAAAACCTACAGCTGCAGCATAATAACCACCACTAGCAGTCGTTACATCTTGATATTGAGTGCCCATTAATAAGGCATGTTGCCAGTTACCTCGTTGTATATCGCCAAATAAGCGTACATCTATGGCTGCTTGCTCAGAAGTTGAATCTTTGCGGTAAAATGTTCTCGGTACTGTGCCATCTTTATACAAGCTGCCATCAGTATTATATACGTAGCGGTCACCACCAATAAAAGAGGTCCAAGCCTGTTGGTAATCGGCACTGCCATCGGTATAACGAGAGTTAACAGATAAGCTCCAGCTATCAGATAAGTCATAATCTACTACTAATGTTGCTGATAAAGTTTTAGCATCATAATGGTTAAAATCATTTTCACCTGTATACCGGCTATTCGGGATGTTTTTGCCGTTTGATGCCGGTGTTAACGTGCCAGTAATTGGCAAGAATTGCGCGCCTGTATCACTTTCGGTTTTGGTATAGTTTAACAATAGCGAAACTTCACTATCTTCATTTGGGCGCCAAGTTAATGATGGTGCGATAACAAAGGTGTTGTCTTCAACAAAATCAACTTGAGTATCTGTATCACGGTAGACCCCTACCATGCGATAAAGAAAGTTATTGTCGTCGTCAATTGCCCCTGTTGAGTCAAAGGCCAGTTGATTTCTTGAAAAATTACCTATTTCAGCGACTAATTCATGGCTAGATTCGTCTTGAGGGCGTTTACTTACTGCATTTACTAAGCCACCAGGTGAGCCTTTACCGTATAAAACCGAGGCCGGGCCTTTAAGAATTTCAACTTGCTCTAGGGTATATATATCTGGTCGAGTATTATTATAGTTACCGAAAAGCGATTGCAAGCTATCTTGATACTGTGGCACATCTAGGCCACGAACTTTTACCCAGTCACCGCGTGTGGCAAAACCATAAGTTTTCCCTGTGACACCAGCACTGTAAGTGAAAGTATCATCTAAGCGCAGTGCACCTTTATCAATAATGTTTTGTTGAGTTTCAACAGATATTGATCGAGAAGTTTCAACAATGGGAGTATTAGTTTTTACCGCAGAAAACTTTGATAATTTACTAACAACTTCAATTACCTCAATATCTTGTTCTGCTTTGCTAGTTGCTTCTTCGGCGAATGTACTTGTGCAAACCAAACCTTGGACAATAACAGCAATAGCCATCGGTAATGGTTTGAGCGAGAATTCTTTCACGGTTTATTTCCTTAAAGTTAATCTAAATGAGATCGATTCGTATTTGTGTTTGCGGATATTATCTAAATGTACAAATCTTTACAATGTTTTATTTACAGTAACTTACGGAAATTAACTGGCAGGGTGGTTATAATTTAGGCTCGTTTATCGATTGAATTTTAATAAATAAAATAACTGAAATCATGCTGTGGTTTTGTTTAGAGAATAAGATCTAAACAATTATCTTCTCAAAAATAGCATAAATAGTTTAATGCAGAGTTAATATGTGATTAATTTATGGTGATGAATTGATAGAGTTGTTGAACTTTATATACGTTTTCGATTTTCTTTAGTTATCAATAAAGCTTAACTCTATAATTATGCGCTTAAATAGAATTGATACTTTAGAAGTGGGTCGTTAAAAATATCAACTACGATTTATTGCCTGCCATGATGACAGGCTCTGTTTCATAATTATTTTCAATGTATTACATTTATGCTTTATTGAAACTTTAGACGTTGCATTGTTTTATTAAATTATTGATTCAGCCAACTAATGCATAATAAGTAAAAGTTACAGTTATTTTACTTACTATTCAGTTGATACATTTTCGGTATTTATTTCAGTTGCCTTTTGCTCAAAGGGCAACTTTATCTCTCTATCAGCGGAAGCGATAGTTTCTTTTCTATGGGCAATAATCACGCGGGTAATGTCTAAACGTTTTATTGCTTGGTTAATATCAATTTCAAGACTGGTATCAAGATGGCTAGTTGCCTCATCCATAAAGAGAATCTTAGGTTTTTTATACAAAGCTCGCGCTAAAATAAGTCGCTGCTTTTGACCTCCAGACAAGCTAGACCCCATATCACCAATTAAGCTGTCATAACCCATCGGCATTTTACTTATATCATCATGAATTGCTGCAAGCTCTGCGCAATACACCACTAACTCCATATCAATTTTTGTCTCAAAAAAGGCAATGTTATCAGCTACGGAACCTGATAAAAGCTCATCGTTTTGCATCACAGCTGCAATTTGTTGACGGTACTGACTATTACCCAATTGTTTTAGGGGTATATCATCAATAAGAATTTCCCCTGAATTAAGTTGATTTAAGCCAAGCATTAATTTTAACAGTGTAGATTTACCACAACCAGAAGGGCCCGTAATAGCGACAGACTCACCCGCTCTTATCTCCAAATTAAGATTGTTAATAACATTAGGTGTTGCATCACTGTATTTAAATGATATGTCTTTAATAGATATATTGCCTTTAATCGTATGAGACTTTACAAGTTGAGGCTGTAATTCTTCTTTTTCCGTCAAAGCGATATCGGCTAGGCGTTCTAAATGTAAGCTCAGCATTTTAAATTCAATTAGTTTGTCGATTAGGTTTGCCATTTTACTCATAAATTGGCGTTTATAAGCCATGAATGCAAACAACATACCTGTACTAAAGCCACCTTGAATAACTAAAGACGCAGCTAAGTAAATAACGATTATATTTTCTAGGCCAAACATTAATCGATTCATCGCTGAAAATGATAAGCTAAAATGTCCTAAACGAATATTTTGATTAATCGCTTCTGCATAACTATTTTGCCATTGACCTTCACGTTTAACTTCAGAGCCAAATAATTTTATTGTTTGAATCGCTCGAACACTTTCCATGAAATTGCTATTTTCTTTTGCTCTAGCAATGATTTCCTGTTCACTAATATTGCGAAACGGACGATACATCAATAAACGCATTAGCGCGTATAACACTACAGCTATCAAAACTACAACAGACAATAATGGGCTATAAAAAAATATCATAGCTAAAGTGATCAAGGCCATTAAACCATCAATAATTGTTTCGATGACACCTGTAGTCAGTAAACTTTTAACTTGCTGCAATGAACCAAAACGTGAGACAACGTCACCCATATGGCGTTTCTCAAAGTAACTTAAGGGCAAACGAATAAGGTGATGAAATAAATTAGCTCCGAGTTGAATGCTCATCAAGTTACCAAAGTGTAATAAGGTCAGCCCCCTTAGGGCATTGGTAATAATTTCAAAGATTAAAACTAGAGCAAAACCTACCGCCAGAACCGTTAATAATGATGTATCAGCAGTTAAAATCACATCATCAATAACCAGTTGGATGTAATAAGGGCTAGCGAGAGCAAATACTTGTAATAAAAGCGATAAAGAAAAAATGAGAATAAGCGAACTTTTTAGCCCGGTAATCTTACTCCAAAAGTCAGAAAACTTAAGACTGGGTTCTTTCTTTTTTTCGGTGAATTCTTTTGTTGGCATTAGCTCTAAAGCAACACCAGTAAAATGAGCTGAAGCTTCTTTTAAGGTTAATTTTTTCTCTCCTGATGCCGGATCATGGATCACAACCGACTTATCAGTCGCAGACTTTAGCACCACAAAATGATTCAGATCCCAATGCAATATACAAGGCGTTTGTAAACTCTCTAAATCTTCAAGCTCAATGCGTAGAGGTCGAGATGTTAAGGATAACCTCTCAGAAAAATTCATTATATCGAGCAATGTCGCTCCTTCAAGCGACAAAACAAATTTCTTTCTCAGTGCTAACAAATCAGTTTGATAACCATGAAAACCAGCAACCATGGCTAAACAGGCTAAACCACACTCAGTGGCTTCTGATTGCAATATTAGTGGTAAATTTTTTCTATGCCAAAATTGCAATTTCTTGGCTGGATTAAGTTCACCCTGATTTGTTTCAGTCATAGATTGTTCGTTTTCAGACATGAAAAACAGCTCTTTTTATTATTAATATGTGAATAAGTAATTAGACGTAAATACTACAACTGGCCCTGTATACTAAATACTGGATCAAATAACCAACGTAACAACGATCGTTGTTCAATCACAATATCAGCATCGAGCTTCATTCCCGAACGAAGTGGAATATTTCTGCCGTAAGCTTGTATCATTTGATTATTCAATGCGACCACTACTCGATATGAAGGCACCGTAATTATTCCAGGGATATCGGTCTCTTCTGGTAAAATTACATTCGCACTGATTTCTGATAATAAACCATCGTAAATACCAAAACGTTGATAAGGAAATGCATGATAGCGCAACCGTGTTTCTTGGCCTGTCTCAATAAAACCAAATGCAGAAGTTGGCACATAAATTACCGCTTGCATAATGCTTCCTTCGGGCAGAATACTCAGTAATTTTTGATTAATATTTACCGACTTACCTTCTTTAACCAATATACCTGTTACCACCCCGTCTGCTGGTGCCCTAAGTTCACTAAGCCTTTGCTGTTTAATCGTCGAAAGTTGAGTATTTACTTGTGCTAATTGGGTTGTTAATAAATCATTCTCTTTAGCTTGCACAATTGGCGAAAGTGCTAATTGGCTATTAATTTGCTCAATTTGATTATGAATAGAGATGCGCTCTGAGTTCATTGCTGATGTTTGCTGCTCTAGCGCTAATAAACTGTCCTTTTGCTTATTAAGATCTAGCTCAGAGATAAATCCAGTCCCTGACAATAACCCCACTTGTTTCACTATTTTTTGATTTATTGCTACCCGTTTGTTAAAAATATCACTTTGCAGCTTAAGTTGGGATAAGCGTTTAACTAGACTCGAGTGGTTTTCATTAAGTGCCTGTGTTTCAAGTAAATGTTTATCCTTTTGATTCTTGAGCTGATGGTTAAGGATATTAATCTGCATTTCATATTGATTAATTAACGATTGATTTAACTCAAAGCCTTCAATACCGTGTTTTTCAGATTTCACTCTCAACATTGGTTGATTCTTTTTTACTACTTGGCCTTCATGCACCAATAATTCGGTCACAACTCCAGCTTGTGGGGAGCTTAACCTTAACAACCCCGTATTGGGCTGTAATATTCCACTTACCTTTTCTTTCCTAGTGTAACTTCCTGCTGACAAGAAAATAAGGCTAGTTATTACTACAGCTATAAGTAGAAAAGCTAAAGATTTGAATATAGCGGGCTGTACTAAACTAATAGTACCCGATAATCTATTCTTCTTATTATCTATAACTTCTTGTCTAAATAGTTGCTTCATCAACCTTTGCCTATTTTATTTTTTTATTCGCTGGTTTCTTACTTTGCGAGAAATAATATCTTCTTAAAAAGTCATGCATTACTAATTCATGCTCTCTGCCATATGCTTTAAACATCCGGTTATTGTGCATATGTAATATTGAACTTAGTAAGGTGTTTTTACTGCAATTAATTCCACCTTCTGTAGTTAATAATTTTTTTAAATCATTTATAAAAGCTGAAGACTCTTGCTGCCAATGATTGACTAATGTGTAAACTTGCAGTGTTATATCATCAACTTCATTGTGATCGTCATGCTCTGCGATGCTTTTCTGATGATAGAAAGAAAAATCTGCATTGGTCGTTGCCTGAACAGGTTTAAATTTCGTGCCTAACTGTTTTCTAAGTAAACTTGACTCATTGAATTCTCTACCAAAACCAGCCCTAAGGCCAGTAATAAACTCTAATTTTTCTTCCTCAGAATAATCAAAAGCAGTTAATAGTGTATCTGTCATTAACAGTGCAACCCTGCTGCGTAATTCTTCACCTGTGTTAGCTTCGAGATACGCCGTTTTAGCTATCAAACTGCTATCAGTCATAAATAAACTTTCTACTAATGCCATTGAGTCAGCGCCGCCATAACGCTCTACTTCTCTTTCATAAGTAAAAACTTCAGTTTTATGTATTTCACCTTGCTCTACTTTAGAGTCAAGTAGCTGATTAAGTTTAGGCAATAATTCACCCCATAACAGAGCTGGGTTACCAAAGAATCTTAATCTTAAATGCCATTTGGGGTCGCCATAACGTATAAAAAACCATTTATTATATAAAGGGGCGCATTGTTCAATAAGTGGTAGCAGCTGTTCAAACAATAAAGTATCGACAGCTGTGTTACCCGAATAAATTTTTAAGCTTAACCATTCCGACCCCGGTGAGAAACGGCGTTTAATTGGTTTTAGTGCAACTTTTTCTTGGGGCTTATCAGTAAAGTGCTGATGAACTTTTGCTGCAGAATTAAAAAATGGCACAATCAATTCATTGGCATAATGTTGCCCATCGTGAGATTTAACAGGCGTTGAATATTGAGAGGTTAATACTTCTTTTAATTCAATTTGCGTTTGGCCTTTTGTTTCTGCTAGTAATACCTCTAACATCATAGGGTTAGTAATATTAAGTTGTAATACATTATCACTAAACGCATAAGCTAAATGGTCATCTAACTGATATTTAGCCTTTAATGATTGCCATTTTTTTTCATCTATTTCTGCAATGTTGCTCGCATCACTCTCAGACCATTGAATATTGAGTAACTCAACTAATGCTTTACGTGGAATACGCCAAGTTTTAACTGATAAAATCAAATTATCAAGCATTACCCTTGGTACAAAACAGCTACTATTCTGACTTTCAGGCATTGAAAAACTTGGTGCCGATGCCCCTTGATACTGTACTTGGCTTAAAAATCTATAGGCACTTAAACTACGTGAAGAAGTATTGTGGGCAGAAGATAAGCGTGGAATTATTTGTTTATTTAGTCGTTTAGACCAAAGCTTAACGTGACCAGCTTCAACCCATACATAAAGGTCGCTAATAGGTATTTGAAATTCGTCAGCCAGGCTTGAGTCAGCCAAAAAAACAATTTCATATTTTCGTAAATGCGGACGAGCAATAACATTGCCGGGACGTCCTTCAGGCATGTGCACTATTTCAGCAAAAATAACATCAGGAGAGTGTTCACTTTCTTTATTTAGGTGCTCGACGACATTATTTTTGAAGTCATCATTTAAATGACAAAAACGCCCTAATAAATTAGCGGCGGAAGGGCCATAACAACCATTAAACTTCATCAGCAGTTTATCTTGTTGCTGCGAGTCATCTTCAAAAAGTGAAATCATCGCAGCAAAAGAAGCCGGAAATTCACTGTCATCTAGGGGTTTACTTATATATTCGTTTAATGCTTTTGATGTTAATTGAATAACCGACTTGTCTCGATTCTCGGGTAGGCTAATTGCTTGACTAATTATATGATCTAATGACGAGGCTCCTTTACTTTGCCTATTGCCATTTACGCTTTTTCTTAAATGCAACCCAGATAATAATGGCGCCTCGTAGCCTGTTTCATTTGAAAATCCAATACCGGACTCTTCATCTAATAACTTATCTAAAGGCACAAATTGCCCTTCAAATCTTTGGTTAAACTGGCTAATAAAGTCACTGAATATTTCACCACGTTGCGCCGATAACGCTTTAACTAATTTTAATTGTTTTAGCAATTTGTTCAGTTGATTTTCGTCTAAGCTGCAATCATGAAATGACCGGTAAACGTCTGTTTGAAAAAGTTTGTTTTCTTCGGTTTTCACCGGCAACTTATTTAGTTGTGCCATTATTTTTCGATAATCTGCTGCCGCTCCAAGCTTTTTATTATCCACTTGTTGCAACTGATGCAACACAGTAGATAAATGATCTGCCATGTCTTTTTGCTCTATACAATTAAGAGAGTTTATTAAGGCTTTATCGGGTGCGTCACCCGTTAGTGGTAAAGGGATATCGGCTAATAAAATAGATTCATCAATTAATTCTTGCAGATAATCTTCTACCTGCTCTCTATCTTCTTTTGCATATTCACTATTTTCATTCGTGTCGGTATTCGTGAAGGAGTCAGTTACTGATTTTGTATTATTTGAATCAGAAAAGCGCTTTAAAAAAGCGTTTACAAGCTGGTTAAAACTCAGTCCTTGTTTGGCTTGCTCTAACATAAAACAAAAGTGCTCGTCACTCTCTATCGCACTTAATCGATACTGGCGTGTTTTATCTGATTGATATGCTTCAATATAGCGGCAATGCTCGGCAACAAAATAATGGCTAGAGTTCGGATAATATTTTAATTGTTCACTACGCACGTTATTTTTTAATAAATATTCTTTAATGGCCGATAAATAGAAAATATCTAAACGCGTTGTTCGTGAATCATCGGCTAAATCATTACTTAATAATTGGGTTTCTGTGCTTATTTCCCCCATATGGATACCGGAAAATAAACCGAAGGGTGTTGGCCTGCTGCACATCCGGATCATATATTTCAGCAGTGCTTGTTGTTGTTTTTTTTCTTGTTTAGCTGCAGACTTTTTTTGCTTAGTGGTTAAAGGTTTTACAGTCGTTGGCGATACGTTACTGGCAGAGGAATCATCAGCTTGTTCGAGGGCTTCTATACGTTCAAACAGTGAAGGGCTGGCCAAATACAATGCTTCTTTCACTGTAGGTTGTGCTAACCACGAGCTTATTGCTTGGTTTGTTTGTTGTATATTTTTTCCTAATGCTAGCAACTTATTTACTGGCATTCTTGGCGTTCTGATCACAAAAAAATCTTGATGCTTAATACTACTCTTTGACATTTATCTTCCTTTATTTTTAAGCGTTAAGACATCAATAAACAATCTGTCCAATCGGCTTGCTCACCTAAAGCAGCTAGTAGACATAAACCTATGCCACTATAACCCATTAGGAAACCGCTATCTTCTTGATATTCTTTAGTTAATGAAGAATACATATAAAAACCTTCTAAGCCTTTTTCTCGATATAAATCTAAGGTATATAACAACCATTTATTGGCCGCTTGTAATAATTTTGGCTCATCAAATTGTTGATGTAATAATTGAAAAATTAAGGCTAACCCTGCACTTCCGTGGCATAGTCCTGCATCATAAACCATGCCTTGGCTGCTATTTCTTTTAGCCGCATGCAGGCTTACTTTTTTTGCTTTATCAACATAAGAGGGCAGTTCTAAGGCTTTGCCTACTCTAGCTAAAGTTAATGCAATTGTGAGGTCGCCATAACACCAACCTAAACGAGAGCCATTGTTATCATTACAAGATGAGGCAAAACAACTAACACTTTGCGGCGCGTCTAACTCTTGTTGCAATAACCAATCACAACTTTGTATTAGTAAACGTTTTGTTCGTTCGAATAGGGTTGGAATTTTTAAAGCAGGTAAAATAGCGGCAATAATACTCGGTACGCCATGGGCCAAGCCTAGATTGTACTCAGCTACGTTAGGGTTTTCTTTATTAAAACGGAAAATAGAGTTTGTGGGCTGAGCCCAACTTAGGGTATTTTCACTCACTTGTGTTGCTGTACTTTCAAAGTGGCTGACGATTTTTTCAAAAAACTCAGGGCAATCAGAAATTAATTGCCGCCGAGCTGCGTACATTGCGATGCCACCTAGCCCCTTTACCATTTCAACTTCGCCTTGCCATCGCTCAATTGAAAGGCTGTTCAGTAAAATGTCGTCAATGTCTTCACATAGCTCGCTATCATAGTCAGCGCCTTGTGCTTGGTTAATAAACTCTAAAAACCAACCTTGTCCGCTCAGGCCCGTGCTTAAGTCTGGTTGGTTGATTACATTGGGCAGCTGTTGCTGTAAATATTCAAGCTTGTCGTGAAATAAACTGTCGTTAACCAGTGTTGGTTTAAATTGGCTCAGTTTAAATAAAAATAGTAATTCGCCGGCTAAACCATTCAGTAAACCACAAGGCTGTGTGGTTTTATTTAAATGAGATATTCGCTCAACAAATTGTTCAAGTATTTTATCAATAAGTTCACGGTTTTTGCTGGCTAAAGTTAAGCACGATGACATCAAAATATCCTTATTTTCTTTTTATTTTTATATTTCTAACGATATAGGTCGTAAATAAAATGTAACAGAAGTACAAGCTAGTACTTTCTTAATCTAACGTAAAAAATAAAAATTAACCATTGTTTTTTATGGTAAATAAAGGGTTGACATTTGATTGTTTACTCATTAATTTATTTGTCGGTGACATGAATATCACCATTAAGTAACAACTATTCAACAAGTAACTTTAATAATATGGATGTAATAATGAAACTTAAGTTAAATAAAAAAAAGTTAAAAAACTTATCAAAAGATAGCAATATTTTACCAGCAGATATGACACCACAGATTGGTGGTGGTGGCGATACTGATGGTGGTTTAACACAGCGTTGCGCAGGGGGGGTAACAGTTGTTGGTCCTAATCTTGGTGGTGGTGGTGTTGGTGGAGGCGGTACCGGTGGCAATACAGCAGACGGAGATGCTCGACCAGTTAGCTGGACTTGTGATGATGCTTCTGGTTTCGGCAGCTGCGTTAACTGCTAATTAGCATGGTAACTAGCTGAAGTTATACGAGGTTCTCTAACTTGTGCAGATAAATACATTCTCAGCTTAAATCAGTAAATACTAAACAGTGCTAAACTATATGTTATAGCGCTGTTTTATTATTTCTTAGTTGATAGCTAACCTAGATAAACTTCGCAGGCATTTAGGACATTAGACTCTAAGTTTGTGACATTTATTCTCTAATACTAATATCGTTATATCAGTCGGGTTTGATTATTACTAATCAAGCAAAAATTAAGTTCTATTAGGCAGTTTTAGTGTTTTCAATACTTTGGTTATCGTTTCAGATATGCGAATTTTACGTAGCTCTTTTACTAAATTAGGATCTATATAAAGTTTAACACTCGCTCGCCAAGCTGCTTTTTTAGCTACAGGGTCAATAATTGCGATAATTAAAGTACCTTGCTCAAAATAGGTATTTTCAGCGAGCTCAGGAAAAAGCTTAAAAATATCTAAATAATCTTGTGTTGCCTCTTTTTCTCCGACAAGCGCAAATGCAATAACTTGATATTTCGATTCTTCGCCATCTACTTGGAAATTGAACCCTTTCCTAATGATTTCTTGTTCTATTTTCTGTTTAATAAATAAGGTAAATTCTGCAGTGTCTGCTCTGGGGTTTACCATCATTATTTTAAAGTCGGCATACCAATTCAGAGGTGTTTCAGCCGTAATTTCATTTCTAAAGTCATTAACGGCGACCACCCTGACTTCTTTAGAGATTGCTTCGCGGTTGTTATTGGTACAAGCGGTTAGTACTAGTATAAAAATCAAGGTAATAGCTAGAGGTAATTTTTTCATCTAATACTTCTTCATATAAATGTTACTTTTAAATATAAAAGTAATTGTAGATTTTTCCAGTTATTTTCATTTTAGATTACAAGGTATTAGTTAATGCAAATAGCTATTGATGATTGATATTTACTATCTGTTCTTAAGCTTAAGCTTGCTTATAAAATTTTTACTGGTTTTCTTCAAGAAAACCGCCTGCTCTGGTTGTTATTATTCCGCGGCCAAAAAGCCTCTATGGTTTTTATAGAGGCTGATACTCAGCTGAGTGATTTGCGAAGGTTGTCTATATTACAAAGATTGATGAGGACCAAACACTTCGTAATGAATGCGAGTTTCGCATACACCTGATGTTAGTAATTGCTGCTTAGCAAATTGCATAAAACCAATTGGGCCACACAAGTAAAAATCGCCATGCTGCCTCGGTAAAGAAAGCCCAGTGAAATCCATAACTCCTTGAGAAACATGTGGTTGTGTTTGTTCCGTATTTTGATACCAAATATGCTGTTGCCAATCATTTTTATTTATAATTTCTGTCGTACGTGGTGCAAACGAATGTTGTTCGCTACTTTCACAAGCATGTAAATAATGTACATCTTGTTGATAGTTTTGCTCTGCTAAAGTTTCCAACATGGCTTGCATAGGAGTAATACCAACACCTGCAGAAATTAATACCACAGGTTTTTTACGGTCAACAAAGAAAAAGTCACCCGCTGGCGCGAATAAATTAACATCGTCACCAATATTGATATTATCATGCAAGTAGTTTGATACTTTACCCGGTACGCCATTATTCTCTCGCTTAACTGAAATTTGATAAGTCTCGCCATTAGACTGAGCTGATAGTGAATATTGGCGAATTTCTTTATATTCACCTTCTGTAGGAGTTACTTCAATACCTAAATATTGGCCTGGAGAAAAACCAATAACACCTCCTTGGTCAACTGGAGAAAATATAAAACTCTTTACTAATTCAGACTCAACAATTTTATCAATAACCTTAAATGCTCTAGCATCTCTCCAGCCGCCCATACTAGCCGCTCGTTGCTGATAAAGCTCGGCTTCCCTATCAATAAATATTTGCGCTAAAAATTGGTAAGCAGCAGTCCAAGCTTCTTCAACATCAAGGCTAAAAGCATCGCCAGTTAGTTCTCTAAGTGTTTCTATTAAATGGTGGCCAACCACTTGATAATGGTCAGGCTGAATATTTAAACTGGTATGCTTTTGGGCGATTCGCTCTACGGCGCTTTGTAACACAGTGACATTTTCAATGTTCTTTGCATAGGCAGCTATTGCTTCAAAAAGAGCAACTTGTTGTTTGCCGTTTTTTTGATTAGACATATTAAAAATATCTTGTAACTCGGGAGCATGTGAAAACATACGCTGATAAAAGTATTTAGTTAACGCGGGTCCGGCATTTTCTAGAAGTGGAATGGTGCTTTTTATTATCTGTATATGTTGTTCTGTTAACATTTTTATTCCTAATTAAACTCGATTGATTTGATTTGACAAAAAAAGCAAAGTGCCTTTATTGTTATGGGTTCGTGATACTTAAATTCGCGCCACTGGTTATGGGTTAATTAACCATTAAATAACGGGTGCGAAAGCTGTCGCGACTATAGAGAAAGCCAGGGCTATTAAAAAATAGCCTTTAAAAGCCAATTCAAAAATAGGT
>Ga0209396_1004052_pt1 | contig 14404 bp, 8 predicted proteins | sample GOMGulsemesocosm_6_FD_184638 | JGI IMG/M metagenome (GOLD analysis project Ga0209396, IMG submission 184638) | Methane-oxidizing microbial communities from mesocosms in the Gulf of Mexico - GOM8C Gulf of Mexico (SPAdes) (version 2) | ecosystem: Environmental > Aquatic > Marine > Cold seeps...
TAAGCAAAGAACAAAAACAGGCCATAATATCAGGATGCACTCAGCTGATGGTTGACGTTTTGAATAAAAACCCTGCGACAACCTTTGTAGTAATAGAGGAAGTTAATACCGATAATTGGGGCATAGGTTTTGACCAAGTGACCGAACTGCGTAAATCAACATAAATTTACCGGAAAGAATAAACATGACTTATTTAAAATGATTTCTTGAAATGGTCAATATCAAAGCTACTAATGCCATTCTTAAAGCAGAAGCTTAAGGGCAAGTATAAGAACGAAACTTAATTTGACCTTTAAAAACCGATAGCTTGTGCCATCGGTTTTTTGCTTTATATGAAGCAATAACCATGGATTTATCTATCTCCAGTATATTTCCCGCAAACTATCTAGAGCAGCGATGCGCTTTTACCTGCAAGAAATAACATAAGAAAACTATTATAGTAATAATAGCTGCTTTACAAACATTGACGCCTCAAATAATTGTATGTATTGTTCCACACATCAATACAGTTTGTGGGTAAGATTACAAATGTTCACCAAGATAGATTATCACTCTAAAGTGCCCATCTATGTGCAGATTAAGAATCAAATCAAATACCTGGTCGCTACAGATGAGTTAAAAACTGCTGACCGCTTACCGTCAGTCAGAGAGTTATCAGTGCTTTTAAAGGTCAATCCAACGTCTGCTGCACGGGTATACCGAGACTTGGAAGCTGAAGGTGTGATCACTACCAAACGAGGAAGTGGCAGCTTCATTGCAGCTAATGTTCAAAAACTAGATAAAAGTTATCGACTGAGAACCATAGTGGCAGAGAGCCAGAAGTTGATTGTGCTATCACATCAAATGGGTTTTAGCCCTGATGAACTAACAAATATTTTGACAGAAGAATTAAGGAAAATTAAATAATATGGAAAACGTTTTTGAGCTAAATAACATTCATAAAAGCTATCAGGGAGAAACCATCCTTAAAGACTTTTCTTTGCAATTAAAAGCGGGTTGCTGTTATGGGTTTCTTGGTAGAAATGGTGCTGGAAAATCCACCGCGATAAAAATTTTAATGGGCATGACACAATTCGATCAAGGTGAAGTAAAGCTATTAGGGCAAGATCCATGGGAGATTGATAGAAGTCTTAAAGCACAGGTAGGATATGTTTCGCAAACACAAACCTTACCACCAACGGCCACCGCTGCAGAACTGATTATATTTCACCAGAAAATGTATCCTAATTGGCGATCCGATTATGTTGATATGTTACTCACTCGATTCGAGATCAATAAAAATAAAAAGGTCAAAGCATTATCCGGTGGTATGCAGAAATTATTAGCTATTATTTTAGCGCTGGGACAAGATCCAACACTGCTTATTTTAGATGAACCAACCGTTGGCTTAGACCCAATATCAAAACAAGAGTTAATGGATAATTTATTGGAACTGCTACTAAATGAAAACAGCAGCATATTCTTTTCTTCCCATATTTTAGCTGATATAGAAAAATTAGCCGATAAAATTGGCATTCTCAAAGGGGGTAAACTAGTTATCGATATGGAGTTGGATACGTTAAAAGTGTCGGTTAAACAAATTCAGTTAGATTTTAGCGATGATATTCCGCCGAGTTTCGATATTCCAGGTCTACTCAGCATAAAAAAAATCGGCAGGAGCATTATCTTGACCATTAAATCTGATGACCAAAACATTGTTGAAACAATAAAGAATAAATACAGCGCCAAGATAAAACTTCTTGATATGAATTTAGAAGAAATATTTATTGAACTGGCAAAATAAGAGGAGCATGAAAAATGATTTGGCAATTATATAAGCAGGAATTAAAAAGTTATGTTCGCGGAGTAAAAGTATTTTCGCTACTATTCATGCTAGCAGGAATTCTGTTTATCGAAATTACTTTATCCAATGTTAAGTATGGCATTCACTCAATCATGATGGGCCAGGGACTAATGATGTATGTTTTTTTCGGTCAAATATTTTCTAGTTTCCATGCCAGACAACCCGGCCAGTCGGATATAATGGAATACTACCTCGCCAAGCCAATTTCACGCATTGAATTATTCTGGGCAAAACTGCTCAGTGTTAGCACTATTTGTTTAATTTTGGTGAGTACTGTTATTTCGACCAGCCTCTTCATTAATGAAACTCAAGCGGTGAAGTTTACCATTTGGGGATACGACAATACTGAAAGCATTTCAAAAATAGAGTCATTCAACGCAGATTATCAAAATCAGAGTGATAAAGAATTCAAGGAATATTTGCATACAGAAATTAAAACCTTACGAGAGCAAGGTGATTACCAGCAAGCAATAAAGACGGGAAAATCTTATTATAAAGACTTTATCAATGATAATGGCCTGTTCTATGTATTATTTCTAAAGTGCTTTTTATTAGTCTGGTCTGCAATCGCGGCAATCTTGTATATAAACTATGGTGATGCTAAGTCATCAGGAGATATGAAAATAAAATTTCTAAAAACACCTCTTTCCTATTTAAAGTTCAGTGGCTTTATATTTTTATTCTCAATTATGTTAATCCCTATAATTATCAGTGACAGTAGTTTAAGGATCTCGGCAACTCAACTGACTTTTTATTTAGTTCACTTTAAGATGATAGTGGCTTGCTCTCTACTGCTGTTGACTGGACTGGTATTGACCTTAAGAAAGAACTACTTAAACATCTCAATTTGACAAGAAAAATAGAGATAACGAATACCGGCTAGAATGCCGGTCAGAGATCATGACACGCTATACTGCTTACATTGATATTAGCCTTAGCTTTTTAACTGGAAATTATGCCTTTATTTTACAGCGGCTCATTCAAAAATATGCACGAATGAAGAATACAAAACCCTGCAACAAAACCTCATGCAGGATCGAATACAACAATCAACTTAGATTCTTAACCTTGTTGTTTTCGCTGCAAACCAAAGTTATTTACAGTTCAAAGTGTGTGTGAAATTAGAACAAGTCACATGATAAGCGTAAACTTAGCCTTATATTGATAAGTTTAGATTGATATTTACTAATACGTAACTCCTACTAGGTGGTGGATATAATTAGTTATTTTGAAAGTATTTATGTAATCAAGAATACTGACGAACTAAAATTTATATAACAAATTAAAATGATTCATTTATCGCAGCTGTATCATTTTAGTTTGCTGAAACTAAGTATCTATTTTCGAAAGTAAAAATTGATTTTTTATACTTAGTTAAAATATTAGCCGTCCTTTGCATCCCCCTAAAGGTTCACTATTAAGGCCAACTATTTGTCGGCGTAAGTTATTTTAGGGTGCAAATTCCCGCCATTTTTTACTTTTATTATCTTGCCTTGCTTATCTCGGAAAAAATGAATCTTCTCATCAGTGAGTTCACCATTTTCAATTAATTGAAAAGTATCGCCTTCAACATGTTGATAATGGGTCATTGAATGCTTAAGAGATTGAACCGGTAAATACAATAAAACTAAACCATTACCCCACTTACCGACATAATATTCACTATTCCAAGGGTTTACGTTGAAAAACCCTGTATATTGAGACAAGTCTACATCGTTTTCCTCGACATTTTGAATCTGTTGTGCATGATCAATTATTGTTGCTAAATGACTCGCATATTTAAATACATTGCCACGGTTAGCGTTGACAAGAAATGCATAGGCCTTCTTCTTCGTCACATCCATTTTAAGAAAACTTACATAACCTGGACAAACCCCACCATGTATAGCCCAGTTGCTCCCTTTGTTATCCTTATAAACTTCATATCCAAAACCGCGATCGTATTCAACTCCACCTTTAGATATACCTTGTGCCCTATACATACTTTTAAGACTAGTTGGCTGTATTATTTCGGCTTTTGATGAGTCCGCCAACCTAAACTGCCACATAGCAAATTTAGCTAGATCAAGTGCGGTACTGGATATTCCTGCTGCTGATTGCATCGCATTTGTCTGATAAAAGTTAGCAGCTTTTCGCTTTCCGTCTCTATTAATCGCGGAATAACCTATCGCATGCTCTTTTCCATAAAGAGATGATGGCAGTTCAACAACTGAATTAGACATTTGCAATGGTTTAAAAATATTTGATTCAACATAGTTTTTATAGCTACCGCCTGTTATTTTCTCGATAATTAATCCAAGCAAAGCGTAGCCGATATTACTGTACGACATATCGACTCCAACACGACGCTCTGTTTCTTGTATCGCTAAACTTTCAAAAAGTTTATCTTCTGTTGGGAAAGCATGATCAGGTGCTCCCCAGTATCCATGATTCGTATCACGAGGTAAGCCTGAGGTATGATTTAGCAATGAACGAATTGTAACATCGCCTCCTTCAGGGTATTTTTCAATAACGGCATATTTAGGCAGAATATCTTTTACTTTGTCATCTAAGTTTATTATACCTTCATCTATTAGTTTCATTACCGCCGTTGCCGTGAAAACTTTTGTGGTAGAACATATGCTACTAATGGTATTCTCGTTACCAGCTACGGGGTCTTCGATATTGGGATTACCAAAAGCGCCATTCCATAAAATGTTCTGATCCTCTACAACTACACCCGAAATAAAGGGAATGTCTTGATAATCTTTTTCGGACTCAATCCATACATCAATCAGCTTGGATACATCTTCATACTTACTCTTGTTTTCTAGACCGTAAACGACAAAGCTATTTACGGATAAAAGTGTCAATATAATTAGGTTAAGCTTTTTCATAATCGTGTTTTACTCTCTGGTTATTAGTAAAGATCTTATGGATAACCACTTTATTCAAGTGACGTTCCTGTATGTTTTTAAACGGGAAATTTGCCTTTAATAGATAATTGTTATGTTTTGATAGTTACTAATACGTAATTTTTAACAAAAAGTTGATAATTATTTAGTTATTTTTAAAAAATTTATGGGATAGATAATGCTGATCAATTTAAATGAATGTGATAATTGATCTAAGTGTTGATAAGAGTTTTTTTTCACAAGATAGATTTTTACATTGAAGAATAATAAAAAGATAAAACACTTATAGGTAGGTAAAACAACCCTGTACGCCTGGAAAATGTACTTAGCCTTGCTTGAAGTTCCAAACGACAGATAAGGCTGGAAAACACTTTAGCAGGTGCGTTATTTCTATTTGAATAAATACGTTTTTTGACACTCCGAACTTTTTACAACATGAGGGAAAGTTGCCGTTTATATTTGATGTTGATGACAATAACCCACTATGGTTAAGCCACTCATTTCTTGCTCTTTGAAAATGTTTTGCCATTGATCTTGGCTGCGCATAATACCCATAAATTTTTCCAAAATTATTTTGAAGTAATTTACGTATACTAAAGATCATTTGTTAGATGCATTTACCCGGACGCTCACACTTATCTCACCTTTTACTTAGTTAATTTTAAGGTGATAGTGGCTTGTTCACTATTACTGCTGGTTGGACTGGTGTTGACCTTAAGAAAGAACTACTTAAACATCTCAATTTGACAGTGAGATATGTATAATGAATACCGGTTTAGGGCCTATGATTATCGATATAAAATAACCTACCTATAAAACGGTGTGTTTTGACGAAGATAAAAAAGTTTCAGTTTCATCTCTTTTATAATTATTTGAAACTCTGAAGTGGCAGAGAGTATTTTAAAAGCTGGCTCTTTAATTATCAGGTGATATGCAACTTCCCCTGAATCAAAAGCCGCTTTCAACCAATAATTGGCAAGTTTCGTTTTTCCTTGTACGGCATAAATACAAGCTAGATTGAGCATGACTTCAGGATCCTGAGCTCCACGATCTATTTTTAAATGCAACAATTCAGAAATAGGTTTCAACCGAGAAAATGATGCTTTATCCTTACCAGCCAAAGCATACAAAAGCCCTAAACGAAAAACCGCGTAGTCTTTATTACGACCCACTGATGTTTCGAGTGCTTGGTAATACGGAATAGCGTTATCAAAATTACTGGAAAAATAGTAAGCATCACCAATAACGTTATTTGCCCTGATATAGTCAGGTGTTAATTTCAGTATTTCCTGAGCTTGCTCTATCGCCTTAGTATATTCACCCACACCATTTAAGTAATCTCCGTAGAATAACCGACCAAGGGAATAGTCAGGTTTTAAAGAAATTGATTTATTAAACCAATATTCTGCCTCTTCCGGCATATTAAGAGCAGCATATGTTTGCGCTAGATGTTGATAGCCACCACCAGAATTGGGATCTAGGTCAATTGCTTTCTTATGCCACTTAAGTGCTTGGTTGAGCTGACCTATCTCTCGATAGGTATAGGCTAAGTTAGTAATTGCATCAAGTAATGTAGGATCAATCTTTATTGCCTGATGGTATGCTTCAATTGTTTTTCCATATTGGCCTTTTAATGCCATTGCAAAACCTCTTGCTTTATACAGTTGAGCAACCATTGGATCTTTAGTTAACCCATCATCAATAATGGATACCGCCTCTTCTAACTTATCAAAAGAGAAATCATACTGATAAACCCCTTGTAATATTGAATTGGCAAGTCCAGCATAAGCAGGTACAAATGTGGGAAAATCATCAATTGATTGCCTGAAAAGTTGAATCGCTATTTGATTATCATTCTTTCGATGCCTTTTATAATATGTCATTCCTTGCGTATAAAAACTGACTCCCTTAACATCATTTAAACGACTATTAATATCTACTAATGACGATGTACTTTTGGTAAAGTAACTATTCAAAACTACTGCGGTTAAGATTATAAAAGTAATGGCTGAATAAATACCAATGTTTGTTTTTTTATTATTTGATAAAGAATTGCTACATGATGCTGTAACTTTATTTAGTAACTGAGGTACTAATTTTCTCTCAAGCCTATTTTTATCAATACAATCTATTTTTTGAGTGTCAGCTATGAGCTGATAGCCAACCCCTCTAATAGTTTCTATATAATAAGGTTTCTTACTATCATCCCTTAAAGCTTTTCTAATTAGACGAATGCGTTGCTGTAAGTTTTCATCTGTAACAACAACACCTTTCCATACTGCTGAGATCAATTCATCTTGGGTAACAACCTTAGGGGCGCTTTTAACTAAACAGAGTAATACTTTTCGTGAAAGTGACGGCAATTTTTGTTCTACACCTTTCGAATGTAAGAAACCTACATCAAGATCAACTAGAAACTCTCCAATCTGATAACAGTTAGAGTTCACTTAAATTGTCTTCACTTGAATCGTCTTTACCAAAAAAATAAAGTTTAAAATTATTCTGTTCATAAATACCAGCATAGAAAAGTAGGGACATATTGGAATATATAGGAATTAATCTTTTAAGTACTAATAAATAAAAGAAAAAAAATAAGAAAAGAGTTATAAGCCTATTCCTATGCTAACTTTATATATAGACTAAAGCTCTCCCCATTCTAAAATAGATTGAAATTAGAGCATTAAGAATAAGTCAAATCAATATGCCAATATAATAATTTCAATTTTATGACTTAAAAGAAACTTGAGCTAGAAAGATAATCTTATAGTTATAATCAATGGGACATTTAGCCCCATTGATTATAATTAATATTTTATTAGAAAGACTTATTCCAACTCAAGGTATAGTAGCGACCTAATACACTATGACCACGGACATAACCGTTGGTTGTATTATAAAAAGGAGGTTCTTCATCAAAAGGATTTTTAACATTTAGATTAAAATTACCAAATTCTTCACTTTTATATCCTATATTAAATGCTTTGTGATTATATGAAGGAATCGTATACCCTTCAAAACGCTCTCCTTCATCATTAAGATCTGTTTTGCTTAAGTTATAGGTAGAGTCGCCACCACTAATTAAAAAGCTAGATGACCATGCTTCATAGTTCCAACTAATACTAGCCCTATATTTATTTTCAATATTAGAATAGGTGCCTTCCCAGTATTCCCAATCATCTAAACTGGATAATTTTGAACTGTCAGAAATTAGGTGGGCTAAACCCGCCTGAACGCTAAATAATCCAAAATTAGTATTAGGTAAGTTGTAACTTACATCGAATTCATAACCGTTCGAACGCAACGTTGACATATTTAATGGTTTAGAATAAAAATGCGTTATCGCATGTGTATCTGGATCACGAGTGATTAAATCTTTGTATTGTTCACCATTTGTTATAGCATTTTTCCGAAACACAGTTGAATTTCTTTCTCTAGACTCATCATTAATTTCTACTTTATAATAATCAAGGGTAATACTAAGTCCTTCAATATATTCAGGAGTCCACACAACACCTAAACCAATATTTGTAGCCGTTTCTGGCTTAAGATCAGGGTTATTAATATCAGTAGAGCTATATTCCCCAGGCTGGGCTCTAGGTACTTGCGCGCCAAACCCTGTACACAACGGATATACATCCGATCCGTCTGAGTTTGTTGAATTCCAACCATCTTCCGCACAAACATCAAGGTCTTCTAATTCTTGGGTATATTTCTCATATTGAAGTACACCGCGGTGCAAGTTCCATTGCGAAGGTGCTTTAAAACCTTCTGCATAGCTAGCTCTGACTAGTAATTCATCAACAGGTCGCCAAAATGCATACGCACTTGGTGTAAATGCCGTGCCTGCATCGTTGTAATCTGAATATCGAGCAGCTATATTTACGGTTAATAACTTAGCAAAAGGTTGATCTTTTAATAATGGAATATCAACCTCGGCATACACTTCAGATACTTTACGTGTTGGTGGTAACACATCATCACGTTTAGTGTGGTTGAGCAAATTATATTTGGCGATTATCGGGCTATGAGTTCGTGTTGACAGAACGGTCCTATATTCCGCACCTACAGCCACTAATATGTCACCCGCAGGTAACTCAATTACAGGGCCTGTTGCATTAACTTGATACTGAGTCAACTTATTAGAACTTTGTGAGTTGATGCCAGATTCAGTAATTGAAGCTAAATACTCCCTGTCTAAGTCAGCATCATCAGCAAATATGTTAAATTGTTGGCAACCTTCAATCGCAGCACAAGATGTTTGACTCCCTAGCGCCTCATCTAGTTTATCACCATTAATTGCATCAGGATAATCTCTATCAGCTACATATTTACTATATACCGCTGATGCATCCCAATCCCATGTGTCAGACAATGTTCCATCAACCCCTAAAACAATATGTAAGGGTTTATTGGTCATAGATACACTACGTTCACCAACTGATGATAAACGCTTTCTAACTAAAGCCCAGTTATCAAACGGGTTATATATATTTTCAGGATCGACCCAAAAGTTATCAGCATAACCGGCTTCTTTAGAAAACATTTCAAAGTGTGAACCCATAATACTCAGTGTAGCTTCTATGTCGTCCGTAAGTTGGTAATACGAATTTATTACTAAATTATACCGTTTTTGATCATTATTCATGAGTTGCTCAGGGAGAAAGTTATAACCTTTCTCCGCTAAGTAATCATCCCAAGCTTCTTCACCTTGATATAAGGTATAATCAGCCATGCTAGTACCATCGGTACCAGCATTATGTGAATAGACTTGCCCATCGACTCCCCAAAGAGAAACAACACCATTCGGGTTATACCAACTTAAGTAATTATCTCCGCCTCTGTTACGCCAATCAGGCGCATTATTTTTTTTATAGTATTCAATATCACCTTTATAGTAAGCATCAACTTGCTTAACACCAAAGCCTAAAGTAATACCACCACGCTCAAAGGTGGTACCAGCGACGATATTGATATTTTTATATTCACCAAGACCATCACCACTACTGCCCATACTCGCATTAACTTTTACACCATCATAGTCTTTAAGTAATTTGTAGTTAAACACACCAGCCATAGCATCTGCCCCATAAACCGATGATGCAGCGCCTTTAAATACTTCTACAGACTCAATCATGCCTGTTGGGATCATCGAAATATCTGTATTACCGCTGGTATCTCCAGGCGCCATTCGCATACCATTAATCAAACTTAAAGAACGTCCTGCTCCCATAGCGCGTAATGACAGACTTTGACGACCAATGTTACCTCGGCCAGCTGTTTCACCAATAGTTGTCGCACTACCATTAACCGCAGGCATACGCATTAATGCTTCAGTTACATTACTGTAACCTGTTAGTTCTATATCTTGCTGAGTTATCACTGATACAGGTTGTGCGGTCTCTAAACCAAAGCGTTTAATTCTAGAACCAGTAACTTCAATTTTTTCTACAACATCAGTATCTTTTGATTTCTTTATTTTTTTATCGACTTGCCTCTCAATTGTTACTTCATCTTGTTTTGAGGGTTTTTCGACGCTAATATTATCTGCTAAGATCGAATATGAGGGCAGTAAAAATGCCAGTGTAATTAGGTTTAATTTATGTTTTTTCAAGACTTGTCTCATTCCATATTTCCATTATTAGTTTTATTAAGGAAGGTTCCTAAAAGTTTTTTTATTACCCGCAAAACATTAATAAGTTCTATTAATTGACCCTTTCTATCGAATCGCATAATTGAATAAATTTGTCGTCACATTTCATAACTATTGAAATTCAATGGACCAAGTTAGGCGATCTCGAAATTAACATTGATATAAGATATAAACCTGATATTGAGCTGGCATTTAGCTGAAACTTTACTGAAATTCTGCTGAAAATTGACTTCAACCCTGCTGAAGTCAAATATGAAGATATGAAGCTATGTATGCCTAAGAGCACAGTTTTATCACTGGCGTGTGCAACACCAATGTTACTATGTTGTTTAATATTTAAGATCTGTTCATCTTGGTCTGCTGTCACTACTTAACTATCAGGACAAAGGTCTTACTTAGAAGAAAATATATATTTTCGCTATGTTTATACAGCGTTTAGAGGATCTTAACTCTCGTGAACTGAATGCCAGACAGCTCCATTATTTAGTATGAGTCCAGAATAATGGATGTGCTTTCATTTAATGTTTCAATAGTTAGTTCAATATCAATAACCGTAGTTTGGGTACTTCTAATTAACCATCAGCCTCAACCTATAAGGTAATACTAATATGTTTAGCATCTAAGGTAATCGCAGAAAGACTCTGTAAATAAACCAGGAGCATCAAAAATGTGATGTTATTCATTATTTAGCATTAAGGAATAACATCACTGTAATGACCCTTTAGAAACCATTATTAAGTACCCGTTTGTTGGTTTTCAGAAATCATACTGATGATACCTACACTTTAGGCCAAATTATTGTCAAAGATAACTACCTTCCCCCCTTGTAAATTTAACGATCTACTTTAATAAAAAACGGATAAATAACACAATTTTCGGTAAAGAAACCTGGCTGTTACAACACCAATATTTCTAAGGCTAAACATAAAAAAAGTAGGAAGTATTCTTCTCACTTCACCTTATATCATAGGAAAAATATCACTTACTTCTAAGGTTTAAAAATACAAGATATGTTTTTACTTAAGAATAACAATAAGATAATTATTTATACAGGTTGGCTCATTATTCGCATTAGATAACAGCGCAAAAACAACAAAGAGATTACTATGTTTGACTGTAACCTCTTTCTAAATAAAACAGAATGGGAGATCACTATATTAAAAACATCAACAACTGGACATATAATGTCTTATAAATATCACTAATAAATCTATTACACCCAGCAACATGCTTGCTTTACACAAATTATCATTCTATAGGAACACTTTTTTATGCATAAACGCAAAAGGCTATTTTTAACTTGCGCATTGTCAATGTCATTAACATGGATATCGCTACCATTATTAGCCAATGAAACTCCAATTTATAGCCAGATGGACACAGTTCAGCCAGTTTGGGCCAAGCACGGTATGGTTTCTAGTCAAGAAGCCCTAGCTACTGAAATTGGTAAAAGAATACTTATGCAGGGTGGAAATGCCGTCGATGCTGCAGTTGCAGTTGGTTTTAGTTTGGCTGTTACTCTACCAAAGGCAGGAAATTTGGGAGGCGGCGGCTTTATGATGGTACATATGGCCAAGAGTAATGAAACTGTCGCAATTGATTATCGAGAAATAGCTCCAGCTAAAGCCCATCGGGATATATTTTTAGATAAAAATGGTATTGCAGATAAACAACTTTCACGTTATCACGGGCTGTCTGTTGGTGTCCCCGGAACCGTTATGGGTTTGGAGCTAGCTCTAAAAAATTATGGAACAATGAGCCTATCTCAAGTGATAGCTCCAGCTATCGAATTAGCCGAAAAAGGAATTCGTATCAGCCCTGATCTAGCCAATTCATTGATAGCTCTAAAATCAGTAATCAGCCAGTGGCCGAGTAGTAAAAAGATTTTTTACAAAAGTAATGGCGAAAATTATCTGCCTGGAGAAGTTTTAATTCAAACAGATCTAGCAATGGCGCTAAAAAGAATTTCTAAACGGGGTTCTAAGGGGTTTTATCAAGGAGAAACAGCTGAAAAGATTACTCACGCAGTTAAAGCCGCAGGGGGAATGATGACTATTGAAGACTTACTAAATTATAAAGCAATAATTCGCCAACCAATATGGGGGAAGTATCGTGGTTATGATGTTGCATCAATGCCACCTCCTTCTTCTGGTGGCACTCATATCATTGAAATTCTCAACATTCTTGAAGGTTATCCTATTAAAGCTTTAGGTCATAATAGTGCAGAAACAATACACCTAATGGTAGAGGGTATGAAACTTGCCTATGCTGACCGCAGTAAGTATCTTGGTGACCCTGACTTTGTAACCATACCTTTAAAAGAGCTAACCGATAAAGAGTATGCAAGAGAACTGAGAACTCATATAAACCCAGAACAACCAACTTCAAGCTCATTAATAACGCCGGGTAAATCATTACCTTATGAAAGTAATGAAACTACACATTATTCTATTGTTGATAAGTGGGGTAACGCTGTTTCAAACACCTATACTATTAACTTCAGTTATGGCTCTGGCTTGGTTGCTAAAGGTACAGGAATATTGTTGAATAACCAAATGGACGATTTTTCGGCACAGTCCGGTGTACCAAATGGTTATGGTATGCTAGGTGGCGATGCTAACGCAGTGGAAGCAGGAAAGCGTCCGCTAAGTTCTATGAGCCCTACTTTAGTTTTTAAAGATGGCAAACCTTTTTTAATAACGGGTAGTCCTGGAGGTTCACGAATAATTACCACCACTTTACAGATTATTATGAATGTTATTGATCACGAAATGAACATTGCAGAAGCTAGTTATGCTTCACGAATCCATCATCAGTGGTTCCCAGATGAAATTCGTATTGAAAAGAGTCTCAGTAATGACACAATAAAACTGTTAAAGAAAAAAGGACATAAAATTAGTTTAGAGTCTGCAATGGGTAGTAGTCAATCGATAATTATTACCGCTGAAGGTATGTATGGCTATTCAGATCCTCGTTCTTCAGGGGGGTTAACGATAGGTCATTAGGTAACAAACAATAGAAGTGTTATCTAAGACCAAACATATTATTGTCAGTTAACTTTATTTAGGAGCGCCTTTCGCACTCCCTAGCTCAATCCAAAGGTTGACTGACTCTAATCGTAATTTACTTATTTATGTAATCATTACGGAGAATATTATATCTTTGCATTTTCAAGTTGAGTGTTCGTCTGGAAATTCCAAGTGTTTCCATAGTGCGTTTAATGCTCCCTTTTTTATCGACAAGCGCCTTACAAATCAAGATCTCTTCAAAGCGCCCAACTTGTTCAATCATATTATTAGATGCGTTTTCTATGGCCGTATCGATGTAGTTTTCTTTATACTTAATATCAGGCTTTAATAACGATACTAACGAACTATTGTCAGTAGAGTTTGCGATAGAAAACTGCTGAGCTAAGTTTTTTAATTCTCGGATATTACCTGGCCACTCTCTATTAACTAATACACCTTTCTCTTTTATGCTCAGATCATGTAATGGAAGCTTAAATTGTTTACAAGCCTTATCCAAGAAAAACTGAAATAATAGAGGAATATCATCTGATCGTTCGGTCAATCTTGGGATGCATATCTCAGTTACTCTTAAACGATAATAAAGGTCTAAACGAAATAATCCCTTATCAACTAACATTTTTAAATTTATCTTAGAAGCACAGATCACTCGAGGATTTATTTTAATCGATTTATTGGAGCCTACACGTTCTATAGTATTCTCTTGTAATGCACGCAGCAATTTAACTTGGAAATCCATGGACATAGACTCTATTTCATCAAGAAATAATGTCCCATTACTTGCAAATTCTAATTTGCCTACTCGGTGCTTATCGGCACCAGTAAAAGCCCCTTTTTCATGGCCAAACAATTCAGATTCAAGCAGATTTTCTGGGATTGCACCACAGTTTATTGCAACAAAAGCATGATCACAACGAGAACTGTAATCATGTAAACATGAAGCAACTAACTCTTTGCCTGTACCAGTATCTCCGATTAAAACCACACTTGC
>Ga0209396_1004053_pt1 | contig 14404 bp, 14 predicted proteins | sample GOMGulsemesocosm_6_FD_184638 | JGI IMG/M metagenome (GOLD analysis project Ga0209396, IMG submission 184638) | Methane-oxidizing microbial communities from mesocosms in the Gulf of Mexico - GOM8C Gulf of Mexico (SPAdes) (version 2) | ecosystem: Environmental > Aquatic > Marine > Cold seeps...
GCACTGGTTTGCGCACTAAAAATTAATGCGTTCATCATCACAACAGACAAGCCTGTTGTTAATATGCGTTTGTACCAAGGAGCGCCATAAGTCTTGCGCATTAAAAACTTTTTCATAACGTAAATTCTCAATTTATGATGAACAATGATGGTATTAATCATCAATGCTAAATAATATTTCGGTGATGCCACCATTTCGGTCAATTAATAGTGACACTTCTTTTTCTTGTTTTAATGCAGATAGAGCCTGTGCAGCTTCACTTGGAATGGTTAAGTCATATCCATTCATTTGAATCGCAACATCACCAGATTGTAGTCCAGCATCTTGGAAAAATTTAGCATTTTTTCCTGGTAATATACGGTAACCTACCACTTTCCCATTTTGTCGTTTAGGTGATATTTTTAAATAATCTGTAATTTTACTGGGATTAGTACTAATATCGTCTTTGAAAGACTTTGCACTTTTACTGAGTAACTTATTCATTCTTTGATCAAGCACATTAGGTGATTGAAGGACGTTTTTACGCTCAGCAGGTATTTCCCTTGCAACAGTTAAGTCGGCTTTTCTTTTACGAAGGTTGGCTTCACTATAATCGAAACCATCAAGCATTAATGTTTCAAGATTGCCAGCATGCTTTAATATTACTCGGTCATTAAAAACGGTATCGAGTATCGCACGCGTTCCTGTAATGGTTTCCCCTGGGCTATAGGTATTTTGCTTTCCACTATTCTCAATAACAGCTGCTGACGTTGTTTTATCATCAGTAGCAACCACACCAGATAGGGTTAAATTTAAATTAGTTTCAGGAACATTCTCAACTTCAGCAACTGCAACAACTTCTTTTGGACTATCACTATATAAACCAAAGATATTTAACGACTTTACATTGGATAGACTAATTGTTGATGTTTTGGTTCCCTGCTCAAAAATTTTTGTACTGACATTACCTGATGTTTCAAACGGGCCATTTGGTGCAATAAACCAAGTCATTTGCGCGCAGACATAAGCAATATATCCCAGTAAAACTACACTAATTCCCTTAGCAATTTTCTGCTGGGGTAAGTGCGAAATCTTTTCGATAATACTGGATAAATTTGGAGGTATTGGCATGTTTATCTTTATAAGTCTGTTAATTATTAGTATTTTTCTCTACTTGATAGTACTTGAGCCAGACCCTATCAACAAGAATTACATTGCTATTTGTAATGTTTTTTAACATTTTATTTACCATGCACGCAAACAAAATATTCAAAAGAATACTTAACGGGTATAATAACTAGACTTTATTAATAGTTATGCTATTTTCGCCACATTATGATTCTGACTACCTTAGGAGTATTACAAGCTTATGAATAAAGTAAACCCTCAGGTAAAAAAAACATCGATTCGCTTAGATAAATGGCTTTGGGCTGCCCGTTTTTACAAAACTAGAGCGCTTGCTAAACAGATGATCGATGGTGGTAAAGTATTCTATAATGGCCAACGAACTAAATCAGGTAAAGCAGTGTCTTTAGGCGATAAAGTATTATTACGCCAAAGCTATGAAGAACGAGAAGTCATTGTTATCGCACTTGCAGAGACGCGTAGAGACGCAAGTTTTGCACAAACTCTTTACCAAGAAACGCCAACAAGTGTTACTGCACGCGAGAAAAATGCCTTAGCTAGACAGCAAGGTATTTTATTAAGCCCGGCAAGTGATACCAAACCTGACAAAAAACAACGTCGAAAACTTCGACAATTTAAAGAAAGGATCTAACGTGACTATTGAAACTGATGTTTTAAATCGCTATTTATTCGAAGGTAAACATGCTCGTGGAGAGCTTGTTCAACTATCAAAAACTTATCAAGAAATAATTGCCTTACACGAATATCCTCAAGGTGTTCAAACACTTCTCGGGGAGTTGGTAGCAGCAACGTGTTTGCTCACCGCTACTCTAAAGTTTGAGGGTGAGATCACAGTTCAGTTACAAGGTGACGGTCCTGTTGGTTACATGTCAGTAAATGGTGACCACAACCAACAAATGCGTGGCATTGCACGATTGGCAGAACAAACTGAAACTGAAGGGCTAACAGCACTTATTGGCAAAGGTACTATGGTGATAACTATTCGCCCCTTAAAAGGCGAAGCTTACCAAGGCGTGGTTGCACTTGATCAAGAAAATCTAGCAGATTGTTTAGCGCATTATTTTGAGGTTTCTGAGCAAATTCCTACAAAAATTTGGTTGTTTAACGATACCGAAAATACACAGGTTGCCGGTAGCTTAGTGCAATTATTACCTGATGGTGATGATAAAGAAAAGCAACTGAGTGATTTTGAACATTTATGTCAACTAACCAACACAATTAAAGCGGATGAGATATTCTCATTAGACGCTGAAACTTTGTTGTACCGTTTGTACCATCAGGAAGAGGTACGTTTATTTGATCCGCAAACAGTTAGTTACCAATGTAGTTGTTCTGAAGAAAAATGCTTAACGGCTATTGCTCAAGTTGCTCCAAATGAATTAAAAAGTATCATCGAAGAACAAGGTTGTGTGTCGATGACTTGTGACTTTTGTTTAACAACTTATAAGTTTGAACAATCTCAACTAACTCAATTTATTGATGACGTAATTCACTAAAAGCAATTATTACACAAGAAACAACCAACAGGTGTATTTCAATACTATTCAATCGCTTACGATAGGTCTCGTAGGCGATTTCAAGAAAAATATCTCATAAGCCCAAATCCTCTCTACTCACCATTGATGCTTTAACGAGCAACTTTATAAGCTCTATTTGACATTGTTAAATAAACTGCATTCAAATGCTAATTTTATTTACACAATACATTTACATTAACGTTACATATGTTATGTTTATGCATCGCTTTTTTCGGGTTATTTAATTGGCCTCATTAAGCTTTTAATAAAAAATAAACGGCTGGTTCCATATAATATAAAGTCTTATATCAGCTAAAAATAATAAAATGCGCTCCAATAAGCGCAAAGGAGATTTCAGTGAGAAATAAAGTCGCAGTAGCTGTATCAACAGCATTAATGACTGTTAGTTTAAGTTCAGTAGCAAGTGTCGAAGTTTTAACTCAATCGGTTAACATTGACACACATAGAGCTATAAAATCTATTTCAACTTCAAAATCGACAGTAGCTCAGTATAGTAGAAAGTTTTTCGCTGAGGAAAACTTAGCTGCAGGTGAATATACTTATATTGTCCGTTTAAAAGATATGCCTCTCGCAACTTATGATGGCAGCGTTGCTGGTTTAGCAGCAACAAACCCCAAAATAGCTAAAAAAGAATTATTTGCAAAGTTAGCTAAAACAAAAATGACTTCTCAACAAGTTCGTAATGAATTACGTTTAGATACTAAGTCTATTGAATCTGTTCAATATACAAACTTCCTAGAGAGCAAACAGGTTGACTTTCTTACTCAAGCTAAAAGCACGTTAGGCCAAGATTCAAAAGTTGTTTACCGATATAAAAACGCTTTCAACGGTTTAGCGATGCGATTGACCCAAGCTCAAGCTAAAAAATTAGCATCTTTAAGCAGCGTTGCATTTGTTGAACGTGAGCAGATGGAACAAATGGACACTGATACAGGTCCAATACATGTCGGTGCCACGCAAGTTTGGGAAGGTGAAGGTCCTACAGCAGTAAACATGGGTGAAGGCGTAATTATTGGTGTAATTGATAGTGGCATAAACTCTGACCATGCTTCATTTGCTGATATTGGTGGCGATGGTTACGACCACACCAACCCTTGGGGTGATGGTGTTTACGTTGGTGATTGTGCTGGCGATTACGCATCAATGTGTAACGATAAATTAATCGGTGTACGCTCATACTCTTCAGTTACCGATATTTACGACGATGAAGCTATATTTGGTGATACTCCACCAGCGAAAAACGGTGAAGATTATGGCGGACATGGTTCGCACACTGCAAGTACTGCTGGTGGTAATATTTTAAAAGATGTGCCAATGATGGAAGGCGAGGCGGGTGTAGCCGAAAGTTCTGGCCTTAATCCTACCGGTTTTAAATTTGGTCAAATTTCAGGTGTTGCACCGCATGCAAACATCGTTGCTTACCAAATTTGTGCGCCAGGCGATACAGGTGATAAATATTCAGGTTGTTATGGCGCGGCTATTATAGCAGCACTGGACGACGCAGTAGCAGATGGTGTAGATGTTATAAACTACTCAATTAGTGGTGGTGGAGATCCTTGGAGAAGCGCTACGGAACTTGGCTTCTTAGCCGCTCAAGAGGCTGGTATTTTTTCATCTGTTTCTGCCGGTAACAGTGGTCCGAATGCCTATACATCTCCTAAGAATGCTCCTTGGTACACATCAGTTGGCGCATCAACGCACGGACGTACCATAGTTTTTGAAAAAGAACTAAACGGTTTCACTGGCGGAGATACTGAATTAGCAGCTCTTGAAGGTGGCAGTGCATCGGGCGGTATTACTGCTAAGATAGTATGGGCAGGCGATTACACCAATTCAAATGACGTGGGCAACGACCCAGCTCAATGTTTAAAACCTTTCCCTGCTGGCACTTTCGACGGTGAGATTGTAGTTTGTGACCGCGGAGCTATAGCACGTACTCAAAAAGCAGAAAATGTTGCTGAGGGCGGCGCAGGTGGTTATGTATTAGGTAACATTGATGGTGGTTCTACTACTGTTGCCAATGATGTTTACGTAGTTCCAGGTATTCATATGAATGCTGCAAACGGAAACGCATTACGTACTTGGTTAGCAAGTGGTACAGACCATATGGCAACCATTACAGCTTCCCCTGGCGCAACTAAGGTTGGTCAAGCTGATGATATGGCTAATTTCTCATCACGTGGTCCAAACCTTGCCGTACCTAATATTATGTCACCATCTGTAACTGCTCCTGGCGTATCTATTTACGCTGCGTATGCTGATCAACAGTTTGGACATAATGTTACTGGCACAGCTCCTTCAGATTATAGTTTCTTGCAAGGTACATCAATGTCTTCACCACATACTGCTGGTGCTGGTGCTGTGTTAAAGTCAGCTCATCCAACTTGGACCGCTGACAATATTCGTTCAGCATTAATGCTTACGGCATCCACTGATGTTCGTAAAGAAGATGGGGAAACACCTGCCGATGTATTCGATATGGGCTCTGGTAGTATTCGTGTTAATTTAGCAACAAATACAGGTTTATTAATGGATGAAACCTTTGCTAATTATATGAAAGCAGATCCATCTGTTGATGGAGAGCCTGCAACATTGAATATACCTTCCATGGCTAATACTCAATGTATTAAAACTTGTTCTTGGACGCGTACATTTACAGCAACTAAAGATGCAAGTTGGGCTGTTACACCTAACACACCATCGACAGGAACGGCAGAATCGCCAATTCCTAGTAAAATGGCACTAACGGTAACTCCAACAAGCTTCGATATTAAAGCTGGTGACACACAAACTATAACAGTTACAGCTGATGTTAGTGAGTCTGCAGCAAATGTATGGAATTTTGGTGATGTTACATTAACGTCTGCAGGTATTCCGGATGCAAGACTACCAGTATTAGTTCAAGTATCAGAAAACAACTTGCCTAATAAACTCACAGTTCCTGCGTTACGTAAAACTGGTTCATTTACATTTACTGATTTTATCGCAAATGATTTAGAAGACTTTAAAGTCGGTATTTATAATAAAACGACTAATATAATGGCTCCTTCAACTGTTAGGGTTGCAGATGGTGGATTCGGTTATATTGGCTTGAACTTCCCTGAAGCTGTACCTAATATTACATTTAGTACCTCGTCATTAACAGCTCCTGACGTTGATTTGCGTATTTTAAACAGTACATTTACCCGAATTGGTGGTAGTGGCGGACCTGACTCAAATGAGTCTGTTTCATTTTATAACCTTGCAGCTGGTGTTTACTATATTGTTGCCGATGGTTATGAAGCATCAGCTCCGGGTGCAACAGATGATGTCACAATTAATGTTGCTTCAGTTTTCGCTAATGATGCATCAAAGCATGACAACATGACTGCAATTGCCAAAGAAAATGGCGATTACTTCGATGTAACTGTTGGGTGGACAGATATTGTACCTGGTACCTCAATATTAGCATTCACCTCTGGCGACGGCTTATCTGAAGTTCAAACACAATTAAACTTTGTTACAGCTAAATCTGATGTTGTCGAAGTTATACCTGCTGAACTTAAAGATGGTTTACAAACGATGGTCCCTGGCAAAGTTCAGCCAGTATCATTTAACATCGATGCTAACTTTACCAATGTTGATAAAGTTTACACATTAGTTGCAGCTGTTACAGAAGGTCATGAAATTAGTAACATCAACAATGGCGGTGTAGTTTCAGATAACACAGTTACTTGGACAATTACACGTGCTGTTGGCATGTCTACTGAAATGCTTAATGTTGGATTTGACTTAATTCCTCGTACCGCAAGTACAGGTAACGAAGTTGTATTATCTAATACTTTCGGTGATGATACTGTCACTTCAACATATACCTTTGGTACTGTAGAAGTAGCTCCTGTAGCAGTAATTACAGGTTTAAAATCGACTGGTGCCGGTGCAAGAATAAGAATGAATGCTTCTGCATCTTCTGACGAAAACCACAATGACCTGACTTATACTTGGGTACAGCTTGGTGGCACACCAGCTACATTTGATGCAAACGCAGAAGCTCTTAGCTTTGATGCAGCAGATGTTAAAGCTGATGAAACCATCTCTTTTCAACTTACTGTAAGTGATGGTAACGGTAATAGTGATACTACTGTAGCATCAGCTTCAATAACTAAAAAATCGTCAACAGGTGGTTCATTTGGGTGGTTACTTTTATTAGCTACTCCTATGTTATTCACTCGTCGTAAGAAAGCGTAATTGCATAACCAAGGTTAATTATAACCTTTTATGAATATAAGCCATCAATGTAATGTTGATGGCTTTTTTTATAGAAAACGACCTTTCATCGACTTTATGTATTAAACATTGGCGCAGCCAATAGAAAGTAAAACTTTATTCTTTTTAATGTTTAAATCCTCAGTAAAGCTAAAACAGTATGTTTACATTCTGCATTGCACCTAATCTAAAAACACTTAGCGTTTATACGCTATTTACGCCCCTATTATTGATTAACCCCATCAATGGTTTCCATATATATTCCAACGATAATTTATCCCTAACCCACAGCTTCATATGAATAGAAAAAACATCTATATAAAAAACTTATAAACACGAGTTGAACTTGCTGTTGTAGATAATTTATCTAGCAGTTAACACATTAGCTTTGCGTATCATCTGCGATTAAGACATGTTTGGAAAGGCCTAAATTATTCAATAATAGTTATCCCCCAAATTCAATATGTGGTTAAGGCCATATCAATCAATATATTGTTAAGTGGTTTGCTAGGATTTTATTCTATTTGATCTTGTATAATGCAGAAGTAAAGCGAAGGAATTTATTAATACTTGGGGATAATTTAGCCAACATAACTTTGTTAATCATAAATAATATTTAAGGCTCTGGTCGATTATAAACGTCGTTATTTCGATGATGGGTATATGACATTATTTCAGAAATAGACTGAATTTTGTTGTTTACATTGATGATTACGATCTGAAGTATTACTTGTTTATATAGACAAATAATACCTCATATTCAGAACTTGTGACTAGATATGTTATTTTCACAATGATAACTGGCCATTGTTTTAAAATAGCCGTTATCAGTATAATTAAAAGTGAATAACCGCTCCTGCAAAAACACCTTTAAACTCAATGTCTGTGTATAAATCATCTAAATCTTCAAGTTGAAGTTTTACCGCTCGGTAGCCTACAGTAAGGTTTACATCTACAGCAAGGTTATCCACTAGCTCATAGCTGATACCAACTTGATAGTCATATAATGTATGGTCATCTATAGATAATAAATTACCATTAGCGAATAAATCAAAACTTGTACCTGGCAAGCCAACTATGGTTGAAACATAAAGCATAGGGACTATTGAACTTACCGATAATTCAGCATTTTCATCGGCTGATGAAACCTTAATATCGCCATCAAAATCACGAGCAGTTAAACCGAAATCAAAAGAAAACAAGCCGTTATCAAACAGTTCATAGTATAACGTGTAGTCAACATAACTAACGTCGAAGGTTGTATCTACAGGTGTTGATATATTAAACTTTTCATCACCAAATTCAAAATCTTGTGACAAGATAGTAGAGCCGTCTGTATCTAATGTTGTTGAGGCAATCATTAAATTCGGAATTAACGGTATAGGGTGCTCTAATGCAATATAATATGAACCCTGTTCTTGGTCTTTTAAATTAAAATCAACTAAGCCACTTTTTTCACCAAAAGTTCCTGTTGCTTCGTTACTCCATATTGAACCACCAATATAAAGCCCGCCTATGGTATCTGCCATTGCAGAGGCTGAGAGTAAGCCAGTAACAAGTATAGCTAATGCTGTTTTCTTCATGTTTTAATCCTTTATTATCCTTGACTTAACAAGTCATTTAAATCGATCAGTGCTGCATTTGCACGTGAAATATAATTTGCCATTACTAAAGAATGATTCGCTAACAAACCGAAACCATCGCCATTAAGGATCATAGGACTCCATATAGACTCTTGGCTTGCTTCTAATTCTCGAATTATTTGTTGTACACTTACTTTAGCATTTTTCTTTTCTAGTACGTCATTAAAGTCGATTTCTACCGCACGTAAAAAATGTAATAAAGCCCAACATGCTCCGCGAGATTCATAAAACTCATCATCAATTTTCCACCAACTGGTTTTCAAAACCATACTCGATTGAGAAGATGTTGATTGCTGTGCAACGCTATCGCCAGCTAAATCAGTATTTAATTGCTCACGACCAACACTCGCACTTAAGCGTTGCGAATAGCTCCCTAAGCGTTTAGTCACTTCTTGTATCCAGTCACGTAAATTATCTGAACGCGCATAAAACTGTGCCGACTGACTATTTACATCGGTTAATGCTTTACGATAAGCATAAAGTTCTTTAATAGCTTTACCGTATTCACTTTCGGCACTCGGCATTGCCCAGCTTGTATGGTCGATGTTGAGTTGTGGTTGTGCAATTTTTAAATGTTTATTTTCTAACGATTGTGATTGCGAACGACTAAATTCTTGACGCATAACAAGCGCCATATCTCGAGTCATCTCCAACGCACCTAATTCCCATGCGGGGATATTATCAAGAAACACAGAAGGCGGTAATGCATCATTTGAAAGGTAACCACCTGATTTATTTAATAGCGTTTCGGTCACGCGAATTAATGCTGTTGTCGTGGTATAACCAATTACGGGTGACACACCGTCTGCAGTTGCATCTTTAGAGACTTCAGCATGAATATCAAATTCAGCAGGTTCAAAGCTCCAATAAACCCCGAGAAAATATAAAGAAAGAATAATGACACTGAAAATAGAAATAATGGTTTTGCTTGAAAAATTAATCTTCATACCGAGCCCCTAATGGTGGTGATGCTGTTTTTTAGCTTGTTTTTCTTTTTTAATGCTTTGTACAGGAATAGACACTTCTACATCTTTTTGATTTGCAAAGTGCAAAGTAAGTGAAACATTTTCTTCTGGCAATAAAGGTTTTTTGACATTAAATATCATTAAGTGATAACCCATTGGCTGTAAGATCACTTGGTCTTGTTCTTTAATGCTTAATTGCTTTACTTGTCGCATGCTCATCATGCCATTGTTCATAATATGCTGATGGATTTCAATTCTATCACTTACCGAGCTACTTGCCCCAGTTAAAACAACGGTTTCATCGCTTTTATTTTCTAGAGACATATAAGCTGAGGTTACATTAGTGCCAGGTATTGTGGCTCGGATATGCGCAGCGTTAATAACAATGTCGCCAGTTTCATGGGCAAAAACAGTATTATTTAGATTAAATAGGGTAAAAAACAGGGTAATTGTAATTAAACATATTTTATTCATATCTCGCTATACTTCCTTTTTCAGACAGATTATTGTTATTGCATCATCATTGTAACTAAGCTGGAGCAAAATGGATAACTTAATTCTGACCCAAGAAAATAATCATGTTTTCACTATAACCCTTAATCGAACAAATAAAAAAAATGCCTTGAATAAAAGCATGTATCTTGATTTATGTGCCGCTTTTAAACATGCTAGCGAAAATTCAAATATTCATTGCGTACTTATTCAAGGTGATGAAAATTGTTTTTGTGCTGGTAACGATTTAGCTGACTTTTTAGAATGCACAAAAAGCGATGATTTAGCCGCCTTTGACTTTGTGCAAGTACTTACTAGCTTCGATAAACCTATTATTGCTGCAGTTGCTGGCCCTGCTGTAGGTATTGGTACCACATTGCTATTGCACTGCGACATGGTAGTTGCCGCGAATAATAGTAAGTTTAAGCTTCCATTCACACAATTAGGGATATCTCCGGAAGCAGGTTCAAGTTTATTGCTCCCTCTACGTATAGGCCATACCAAAGCATTTGAGCTGTTAGTACTAGGCAAGTTATTTACTGCTGAACAAGCACTCGAATATGGGCTTATTAATCAAGTTTGCTTACCTAATGAGCTACTTGCTATTGCCTCTAGCATTGCTGATACAATAGCTCAACTGCCTCATGATTCTGTGATGACAAGTAGAAAGCTAATGAAACAAAGTACGCAAATGGTAATGCCACAAGTTATTGCAAATGAAGCACAGGAGTTTAAACGTTTAGTGCAAACTGACGAATGTAAAAATATTCTTGCAAAGTTCTTCTAATTATCTGTTTAAAAACACTTAACGTTTAAGTCAAAGAGCGTCAGGGTTTGTTCACTGACGCTGCAGCGTATTTTATGCAACTTGTTTTTTGTCTCTGACCATTAACCAAATAATAAAAGCGATAAAAATAACAGGCCAAAATACGCCAATCATTACCATGGCAATAGCGCCAAATACCATCATAAATATAAAAATTAAAGAGCCAAATACACTCAATACAATGGCTAATGCTACGATCACTAAAATCACCATTACAAATGCCGATACACCAATGGCTTTAAGTGGCTCAATTAATTCATCACCTACATACAAGTCAACATTAAATATTTCTATAAAGCTAATACCCAGTACATAGGTTATAAATAATGTTGCAAAAATGGCTAACATTAATGATTTGAAAAATGACATAGTAGCTCCTTGTTCTATCTTATTTTCTATTAAACTTGCTATATTTTGTTTACCAACAAGTTAAGCTCACTACACTTCTTAGCCTTTGCTCGGTAATAACACTGCAGCTACAATATAAGCTACCCCTGTTGCTACAGGGAATATAATTAATGCTCCAATCGCGGCAATACGCACAGCAACTCTTGGTAATTCATAATATGCCGCGATACCACCACACACACCTGACAGTTTTTTATGAATGCCATCTTTTCTTAAAGTTTTTTTCACTGAATACTCACGTTGATAACTCATCATTTATTCCTCAATTTCACTGCTTTTATTTAAAGCAGATAACAGACCTGCACCCATAAAAAATATAAATACTGGAGCCAAACACATGATAAACAATAATGTACTACCTTCCTGCATCATGTGTTGCTCCTAATTATTACAAATTAATTACTTAACCATTCACGACTTGTTTTTTTAAGTCAGCCAGTTCTTGTTCAATACTTTCATCTTTTTCTAAATCACGGAATTGGCTATTCAAATCTTTGTTTTCAGTAAAGTCATAAGCCTCTATTTCGGCTTCTACTCGTTCAATTTTTTGCTGGTAGCGCTCAAATTTGCTAATCGCTTCGTCGATGTTATAAACAATGGCTCTTTCACGAACTTTTAAACGAACTGCTGCTGACTCTTGGCGTAATGTAAAGCTTTCTTGTTTACGCTTTGCTTCTTGCAGTTTTTCTTGTAAACGTTGGCTGTCTTCTTGTACTGCATTTAAAAACTCATCTAATTGTGCAAGTTCATGCTGTAAGTCACTTGCTTTTGATTGGCACTTTTGCTTTTCACTCAATGCTGATTTTGCTAAGTCATCTCTATTTTTGCTAATTGCTAATGCCGCTTTTGCCTGCCAATCATTAATGCTACTTTCCAAGGATGCGATTTGACGAACCAAGGTTTTCTTTTCAGCAATATTTTTTGCTGCCGTAGAGCGTATTTCCACTAAGGTTTCTTCCATTTCCTGAATAATCAATTTAACCATCTTTTCAGGATTTTCTGCTTTGTCTAACATGCTGTTTAGGTTAGCGTTAATAATGTCTGTAAAACGTGAAAACATACCCATAATCCATTCTCCTGCGCGAATGCGCTCATTTAAGTTTTAGTTAATTCGGTTATTAGCAAAATGATTAATTGCCTAGGCAACGACTTTAGCTAACACTACACTCCCTATTACAAGTGATATGCCAACTTAACAATTGATTTTAAACTATTGATATAATAGAGGTTTATGAAATAAGGGTAATACACCTAACAATCAGACATAATATGTCACACTAAAATATGGTTAAATATACTATTACTTTAGTTAATTTGACTATGAATAACATTGAAACGAAAAGTGAGTAAACGATATCAATACATGAAGGGATAAATGAATGAAGGAATAAATGAATGAGGCTAAATTAATGTGAATTTAGCCTGAAGTTAACTAATAGTATTTCTAAGGCTAGGAGTTACTGCTTGTAACTATGGGTAAATCAGAATTAGCTCCCCATTCACTCCATGAGCCATCGTAAACCTTTATATGCTTATAACCACAAATATCAGCAACGAGGGCAAGAACACAAGCGGTAACACCTGAACCACAACTCATTATCATGGGTTTATCATTCTTATTTACTCGGTGAATTTTTTCTTTTAGCTTTGCCATTGGTAATAGTTTGCCATTATCAAGTAAATCACTAAAAGCTAGGTTCACTGCATTAGGCATATGCCCACTACGTACGCCTTTTCTCGGTTCAGCTATATTTCCCTCAAATCGTGCAGCGGCTCTCGCATCAATAATAAGCTGCTCGGTTAAGAAAAGGTGCTTGTGTACTTCCTTATAGGTACAGAAATAATCTGCCGAATATTTCGAATTAAAGTTCCCCTCCTCTCTACTGATATTTAATTCTGCCGACGAAGTCTGTAGATTATTATCAAGCCAAGCGGGTAAACCTCCATCAAGTACCGCAATATTTTTATGCCCCATAGACTTAAACATATACCAAGCTCTAGCTGCGGAAAATAAACCCATATCATCAAAAACTACAATTTGTGAATCGTCATTAATGCCTAAAAGTCGGGCTTGCTGTTGAAACTGTTCCCTACTAGGCATGGTATGAGGCAATGAGCTTGATAGATCTGAAAAGTGTTTATTGAGATCAAATCTTTGTGATGTAGGAATCGTAAAATCTGGCCATTGCTTAGAAGGCGTTGCCATTTTTCCTACTGGCGGAATACTTGCGTCTAATAATATAATCTTTGGGTTTGTTGTAGGCAGTAATGGTGTGTGTAACAAATCATGCAACTGATGGCATGAGATAATGGTTCGATAATCAGTAGACATATTGGTTGTCATTTGTTTTTAGCTTTGATGCTAAAAAATAACCAATTTAGTGAACTTTGTACAGGTAGAGTTAATATAAAATACTAACAAAAAAATAGTTTATGACTATTTTCTTGTTAGTGGTTTGTGTTTTGATCTGTCATCAACATACTTTCGCGTTTATTTTCGAGCATACTAACAACCATTGATGCAGCCAATAAACATACAGCAGGCAACATCAATAAAGTAAAGATAAGATCTAAGCTTGGCATCATCAACCCCTATTACTCGTCTGCTGCTTGTGCAGTATGCTTAGTCTCAATAAACTTTTTGTGATAAGTATTAACGACAAGTACAGGTGAGGTGTTAAAAACATTAAAACTCGCATGGTGTAATGAATTTTTGATCTCGATTGTTAAGCGATTTGTAAATTGTTTATTCATTTGTTGCATACTCTCTTTAACCAGAGTGTTTGCAATGTTTTGAATATCGGTAGTACTATCAGCAAAGCTGTTAAAAGAAATTAAAACGGTTGTTAATGTAGCAATAAGTAAAGTTTTCATCGTGTTCTCCAAAGTTTTATAATAGTTAAGTCGTAATATCTATTACAAAGGTTGTGCCAGAGATCAAAATAAATGTTAAGTTGCTGATTTTTATGGTTATTGAGTTTTTGTGGTATTTCGTCGAAATTGAACAATTTTCAACAATAAGGCGTAAAGTGGTTAAAAAAGCTAACAAACAGCATTTGTGACTATTTAATAGTCAAATATCGGGAATTATGAGATTTTCAAATGTCCCGATTTAGGGATACTAATTCCCGAAATCGGTACACAATAAAATAACAATTAGCT
>Ga0209396_1004054_pt1 | contig 14404 bp, 14 predicted proteins | sample GOMGulsemesocosm_6_FD_184638 | JGI IMG/M metagenome (GOLD analysis project Ga0209396, IMG submission 184638) | Methane-oxidizing microbial communities from mesocosms in the Gulf of Mexico - GOM8C Gulf of Mexico (SPAdes) (version 2) | ecosystem: Environmental > Aquatic > Marine > Cold seeps...
GTTGTCCCAGTATTTGAAACAGTCACGGTAACGGTATCACCGTCTTCATCAAACGTGGTGTAACCTGCAACCGTGCTACCAGTCGTTGCACCAGCATCTTCGGTGAATGTTACGACGCTCGCTTCATCAATCGTAATGGTTGCTGGATCGTTAACATCAATCGTTGCACCCGGGGTTGCGCTATCTGTCGCTGCAGTTGGTTGAGTACCATCGGTTGCGCTCACGGTAAATTCTGGTAAATCACCGCCTTGATTAACTAAATCCGCGCCGTCTTGGGTTAATACTACTTCGCCGTTAACGATAGCGTAATACTGAGTATCGCCTTCATTTGAAACAGTCACGGTAACGGTGTCACCGTCTTCATCAAACGTGGTATAACCCGCAACCGTACTGCCAACTACTGCACCAGTATCTTCGGTGAATGTCACTACGCTAGCTTCATCAATGGTAATCGTAGCCGGGTCATTAACATCAATTGTTAATCCTGGCGTTGCAGTAGCGGTTGCCGGTGTGACTTGAATTCCATCGGTTGCACTGACTGTAAACTCAGGTAGGTCACCGCCTTGATTGACTAAATCAGCACCGGCTTGAGTGAGTATCACCTCACCATCAACTACGTCAAAATATTGGATATCACCATCGTTAACCACAGTGACCGTAACTTCGTCACCGTCGATATCGTTGACAAGAAACTCGGCAACCGTAGAGCCAGCAGCGGCATTAGTATCTTCTGTAAAAGTGACTAAAGTTCCTGAAACGATTTCAATCGTTGCAGGTTGATTTGGTAATTCATTAGCATTAGCTTCAAAATCAGGACCATTAACTTCTGTTTGCGCAAGCGCTCCAGTTTGGAACGATGCTGTTGCTAATGTCTCATTATTATTCATTTCGATGGTCGTAAAACTCGTACCACCGCCATTGGCTTCCCCGCCTGCTGCCGTCGCTGGTAGATCAATATCGTCACCCGATTCAAGTAATGCCTGAATCGCAGCGATATCATCATCAAATTCACCATCCACAGGGTCAGTGTCAGTGGCGCTAATTAATGCATCGATATCATCGGGGAAATTGTTATCGTCGTTACTCTCTTCAGCAAGCGAAGTAACGAGCAGTGAAGAATCAGATTCGGTTAATATGGCGACCGTACCATCGCTATATTGCAAAGTTATACTTGAATCATTTACGACAATAATGTTATCACCAGAAACCACAAGGTCGCCGACTTTCAAAATTATTATTTTATCGCCATCTAACAGCTTAGCTTCACCATTGATCTCTTTTACGTGAGCGTTTTTTTGAGCCGTAATTGTATTCATGAATTAACCTTTTTACTTAATCGTTTTCCCCCCTCTTTTAACGAATACTAACAACCGATCTAGAGGAACCAATGCTTTGAGATAATATATTTTTATACCTATCCCAAAGTAACATTAATAGTACGTCATTTAACCGATTTTAGCTAGCTTAGTGCAACAATCTGACTACAAAATTTAAGTTGCAGATATTGATTAAATCCTACGTTTCTTCAACAACTTAAAAACATCATCACAATCCGTAAAAATTGCAATTAGTTAATTGATTTGATACTGATCAAGTTATTAACACCTAAGCAGTGCCGTAAGTGTTATTAAGCAGATTGATGTAAAAAAAGTAGTGAAAACTCTGAAATAGTGAGTAATACCAATTCCGATAATTTTGTGGTCTTGTTGTGCGCAGGTAAAATCAACTAGTACAAGGCGCTCGATTGAGTAATAGCTCGCTATTGGGATTGCAAGCAACAAAGCTATCGTTTATTTTAGCCCACACAATTGGTTTAAGAATGTAATTTTTATAAAGTTCAGTAGCTGATGAAGAGCGACAAAGTGACTGTATATCAAGATGCCAAATTCAAGACACAAAAAAAGGAGCATCAGCTCCTTTTTATTTATTGTGATCTAAATAACGTGAATAAACAGTTACTGCACAGTAACCAATTATCACCTCCGAATGGATATTAGAATTTGCACCTAAATTACAATAATTTTTTAATTAACAACCTGATGTTTCTAGATCGACTTGAGCTTCAGTGATCACACCGCTAGCCTCAAATGCTTCCGTATAGGTAACATAACATAAACCGGTTTTAATATCCGCCAACGCATTATCAGAGGCTACAGGCGCAATAAATACCTGACGCTGCGCGCCGGACGTATCATTCTGCATCGCAAAATCACCAGGGTCAGCCGCATTTGCATGGCGTCTTATCTCAATGACACGTAAAAGGTATGCGTACGATGCGTACGGATTACCATATTCAGTCCTAACAGATAAACCATTGATAGTAACAGTTTCATTTGCTTGACGTTCTTCGCCTTCTAAAGCAGATTTAGCATAAACGATTGGCTTCATGCCATCCAAAGCCGATTTTACACCCTTAAGGGTTGCTGCCTTAGCATCTCCTTGAATATCAATAAATTTTGGTGCCGCTGTAACAGCCAAAATACCCAAAATTATAATAACAATAATTAATTCAATTAACGTAAAACCTTGTGCTTTTTTCATATCGTTAGATCTCTTCTTTAAGTCTTGGGCTACACCCATTTATAGATAACACCATAGTCTATTACATAACCTAACTGTAACAATTATTTACAGTTTACCTACTTTTAGCGCCATTCGGCAATATTTTTCATAATTAATTGTATATAAAGCGAAATTAGCTGTTATTACTATACACTTGGATCTGCCCAGTTGCCGCGTTATAGCTAAAACTATTACCGACTGTTAAATCAACACTTCCCGTTGGTAAGCCCGATGTCTTATCTAGAGTGAGCGTTGCAACAAGATGATAAGTACACAACAAGAATGCGTCACCGCTATCAGTGGTGCCACTTTGGTTATCAACGCCAATATAATAACGAACATTGGACGCACTTTGATTAGTGATCACACTACGTACCGGACTTTGAATGATGTCATTGAAGACTTCTTGACAGGCTGATGGCGTCATTTGCGCCGCGCCTAAATTAGTACCACCATTTGAAGCTGTTGGAAAGCCAAACTCGTTGACACTAACTTGAGTAGACCCCATCGTAATAAATGCATCTGTACCTTTTGGGCGTCCTTCTATTTCCCACTGTGCCCTAACCAGACCAACGGCGGCAGCAAAACCACCTGCAACACCTTCCACAGCAGCATCTTCCGCTTGCTCTGACACATTCAAAAATCGTGGCAGTGCAGTAACTGCTAGCAAACTTAATATTACGATTACGATTATCAATTCAATCAATGAAAATCCGCGTTGTTTAACCATACATCCTCTATTCTTGCTATTAATGCCACTATTCAACGAATTGAATAGCGAAAACATTTATCATTATTACCAGCATCACAAAAATGGCACGTAATGTCATCATCTTTTTGTACTTTTGTTATCTTAAAGATTAATTTTTGCGCATCATTAAACGGCATATTAGTTATATTGGCCAAAGTATCTTGGCAGTATGTCTGGGAGCCCTTCTCTTGCAACATTGGCCAGCCTAATTGACTCATCGTGAATGACACTTGATTGGACACGTCCTGGTTCTGGTTGAAGAAAGAAAATTGTATTTCCTGCGGACGTCCTTCTAATAACCATTGTGACTTCATCAATGCCGAATTTTGTTGGAAATTTTGTTGTTGCATATCAAAACTCAACGAGTTTATAGCTGACTTATTATCATTATTTAAACTCACGATGCCACCAATCAATAGCAATACTAAGATAATGATTACCAAAATCTCAATTAATCCGATACGTTGGCCATCGTTAGTTTTCATTTATTTTTTCATCACCGACATCATGTCCCACATTGGCGTAAAGATCCCAAGGGCTAAAATAAGGACCATCCCCGCCACCACTGATATCAATATTGGTTCAATTTTAGCCGTCAAACTTTTTAGATCGAAGTCAACTTCTCGCTCGTAATAATCTGCCATACTCCCCATTAATTGTTCTATCCGACCAGTTTCTTCACCAACCGCAATCATTTGCAATACCAACGGATTAAACATCTCTGACTGTGACGACACTTTTAATAAACTTTCACCACTTCTGATACCGCTATTCATTTTATTTATTTTACTCGCCATATAAGCGTTATCTACTGCTTCTGCCACCAAACTTAGGCCCTGTAACAACGGGACGCCTGCCGCCATCATCATCGAAAAACTTCGACCAAAGCGTGCCAATAAAGCTCGTTCAATAATACTACCTATGATTGGAATTTTAAGCTTACGTTGGTCCCATTTCAGCTTACCACTTTCCGTCGTTAGCCAATGTTTAACCCAAATCACGATGCCAATTACAACGACCAGCATATGTGGCCAATAGTTAACAAAGAATGACGATGTCGAGAGCAGCGCTCGCGTTGTCCATGGTAATTCGACCCCAAATTTGCTAAACATCTGAGCAAATACCGGGATAACTTTAATGTTAAGAATAACAATGGCAGCGGCCAAAAATAACAGCACAAATGTTGGATAGCGCATCGCTGATTTTATTTGTTTACGGGTTTCTTGTTCTTTTTCTAAATACTCAGCCAATTGCGAAAAAGCGGAATCAAGTTGGCCCGTGTTCTCACCGACGTGCACTAAGCTAACGACAATTTTATTGAAAACCCTTGGCTGTTTTGCCATCGCTGATGAGAGCGCACGGCCTGATTCTAAATCTTTTAAAACATGCTCTAAGGCATCGATCATCATCTTATTGTTAGCACTATCACGCAACCCAGAAATTGCTCGCATCACCGGGATCCCTGCCTGCATTAAACTAAACATTTGGCGAGAGAAGATCACTAATTCATCGAGGCTAATATCACGCGCAAAGATCTCTGCGAGATCAAAACTTCCGGCTTTAACTTTCGATTCCTCAATGCTAATAGGGATCAAATTCAGTCCCTTCAGATAGTCAGCAACTTGTTCCGGACTTGTTGCTTCATGCTCACCCTCGATGAGCTTGCCGTGCATATTACGAGACTGATAGCGATAATTAGCCATGATTAGCCTTCTTCACTGCTAGTCGAACTAGTAAGAACCTTACCCTGTTCAGCCAAACGTAGCACCTCACTCACAGGGATGACTCCCGCCAATGCGAACTCTAACGCCGCATTAGCTAACGGTTCAAAGCCTTCACTGACCATCGCGGCCTGGGTAAATGCATCAGGATCATCCTTACGTAACGCCTGAGCCATCGCAGGGTCAATCTCAAGAAACTCAAATACGCCAACTCGACCAGACATGCCTGTTTGCTGACAACGCTGACAACCCGTTCCCTTTACGAATGTTCTACTCGATAAATCGATTGTTGTCAGATGATCGAGCCAATTGACTTCATTTTGACTCAATTGATATGAAGATTGGCAATGCTCACAGTTTTTTCGTACTAAACGCTGTGCGATAATGGCTCGTAGTGAACTCGCGACCAAGTAACCCGCCGCTCCCATATCAGTTAAACGCAGTGCGCTAGATATTGCGTCATTTGTATGCAACGTTGATAAGACTAAGTGACCGGTTAATGCGCCTCGCAATCCAATCTCAACGGTCTCATGATCACGCATCTCACCAATCATTAAGATGTCAGGATCTTGTCGTAACGTTGTGCGTAATACACTGGAAAAGTTCAGGCCAATTTTGGACACAACCTGAACTTGATTGATCCGTGGTAACCGATACTCGACCGGATCTTCTACCGTTATTATTTTCTTTCCAGGCTCATTAAGCTCATTTAGAACGCCATATAACGTGGTTGTTTTACCACTACCAGTAGGACCAGTTACCAGAATCATGCCATGGGGCCTAGTGATCTGAAAACGTAATTTTTCCTGCATTGCAGCGGGCATTCCCGACTTTTCCAGACCCAAAATACCAGCCGATTGGTCAAGTAAACGCATAACAACTGACTCACCATACTCCACAGGCATCGTCGAGACACGAACATCAATACTATGCCCTTTAACTTTCATATTAAAGCGACCATCTTGAGGTAAGCGCTTTTCTGAAATATCAAGACTGGCCATAAGCTTCAAACGTAAAACAAGCGCGGCGGCTACATTACCCTCATTAAGGATACTCTCTTGTAAAACCCCATCCACCCGTTGGCGTATCCGAACCAGTTTGGCTTCGGGTTCAATATGGATATCAGACGCCTTAATTTGCACCGCATCTTCAAAGATTGACTGCAGTAGCTTTACGACGGTGGCATCTTCATCACTGTCACCGAGACCAACTAACTCAAATTCATCTTCATCACCATGCTCTTCACTGAGTTGTTCAGCAAATGCAGCGATATCCTGTGTACGGCGATAAAGTTGATCGAATGCTTCCAGCAACTGTGTTTCAGTAATGGCAGCTAGTGCCACTTGCTTAGGTGATAATAATAGCTCAATCGCATCAATCGCATACATATCTGCAGGATCGTTCATCGCTAATGTCACTTTCATGCCATCATCAGCGATGACGAGTGCGCGATGACGTCTGGCATGCACCTCTGGTAACTGCTGTGCCGTTTTAGGGTCTATCTTCAACTGGCTAATATCGACAAATTCAACATTAAGTTGCTGAGCTAAGAAGGTCAGTAATTGAATTTCGGACAAGTGTCCCAAGTCAATTAGTGCCGCGCCAAGTTTTTTACCTGAACTTTTCTGAGAACCTAACGCGTCGATTAGCTGTGGTTCACTAATGATATTTTCGGCGACTAACAAATCGCCTAGTCGCATGCGTAATTTAACTTTAGCCATTATTCTCTCTTGTCTCAATGTTCAGTTTTAACTGTATAATTCGCTCATTGGCGTAGCGACTTAATGCCTTGTCTAGGTTTGGTAGACGTAAGAACTGCTGATATTTTTGATGAGCTAATTCAAATTTATTTTGGCCATCCAATGAGATAGCTAAACTAACCAACCATTTAGCATTAAACGGCTGACGCTGATGCAACACTTGATAGTTTTGCTGCACTTGCGACCACAACGAAAGGCTTTGCGCTATTGAGCCTGCTAACGCTAGCGCTTCATCGCTCGCATCACGGTCATTAAACGGTTGATTCAACTTTTCCAATGCCAGTTTCGGTCGTTGCTGCTTAAACAAAATTTGCGCCATCATGACGCGAAAACCTTGATACCTTGGGTATGCTCTTTGGCCTAGATCTAAGATAGCTAGCGCTTGCTTCGCGTCATTAGCACCATAAAAACTAGCGGCTAAACTCTCTCTGGCACTGTGGTAATCTGCTTTCGCCTTTATCGCCGCACGCCATGATTGTTGCGCTTGCTCTATTTTTCCCTGACGCTGTTGCTTTAAACCTTGCTGATACTTAAGTTTCGCTAGCTCATCGCCACTTAGCTTAACCGGAGTGATCGACAATGAAGCCTGCTTTTTAGGTTCAACTATCGGTTTTTTAACGGCCATAGTCGTTAGTGGCTGTATTGTTGGTGGTGGCACTATTTGTTGTGCCACAACCTTTTGTTCCACAGCCAACTCTTCAGATTCTTGAGTGCCATGGCTTACACTATTATTTTTCGCTTCGGTTGCGATAATCTTAGTTTCCGCGACTTCTGTAACACTGATAACTTCGATAGCCTTGACGATTTCTGCTTTGGCGCTAACGCGCTCTGGTACTATTGGCTCAATATGAGCCACCGTGACAGATGTATTGTCCACGACAGAATTAGCGCTCGAAAGCGCGTTCCACTGCCACCAAATAATAACGATCAGACAGAGAATAACAACTGCAATCACTAACCGTACATAACGGCTCTTTGGCTCGGTCACTTCAAGATAATCAAGCTTTTTAGCCGCCTGTTCTTGCTGTGACTTCTCGCGCTGCTCGATGTCATTCAGCACTTTATTAATCACACTCACCAAACACCTCCCGCGCGCATAGAATAAATAGCAACACCAACAACCAGCACCGAAAGGCACATCAGAGGCAATAGCTTTTTAAAATTCAATTGATTAGCATCAACAGTATCTTTAATGGCCCCACCAATGTGTTTGCTATTAATCGTGCGTTCGCCACTGCCAAAGCTTAGTAATAGCGACTTATGGCATAAGATGTTCACAAGACGCGGAATACCACGGCTAGCACGGAATATTTTCTTTGCACCAGTAGCATTAAACAGCTGTGTTCCTTGATACCCTGCAACCTGGCAACGATGCTCGATATAATGTGTCACCTCGCCTAATGTCATGCTGCGTAATTTATAAGAAAAGGAGATCCGTTGACGTAATTGACGAAACTTATCACGCGCTAGGCGTTGATCCAATTCAGGCTGACCAAAAAGAACCACCTGAATCAATTTGCGACGTTCTGTCTCTAAATTAGTCAACAATCGGAGGGCTTCTAGGCTTTCATCAGGTAACGCTTGCGCTTCATCTAAAATGAGCACTACCGCTTTTCCTTGCGCAGAAAGCCCTAGTAAGTGTTGCTGCAACATCTGTGTTAGTTGTTGTTGATCAATATTAGCGGCAAATTTCAAACCGAGTTCAACCGCTACGGCCCAACGTAACTCTGCTGGTGATAGATAAGGATTTGGAATGTAAGCGACACAGAAACCTTTCGGAATTTCATTCAATAGCTTACGGCAGATTAGCGTTTTACCGGTACCAACCTCCCCAGTAACCTTAATAAAGCCCTCACCTTGACGTAAGGCATTAAGCAATACCTGCATCGCCTCAACATGGGGCTTAAGGTTAAGAAAAAAATCTGTATTTGGCGTCAGTGTGAACGGTAATTCACGCATACCAAAATGGTACAAATACATTGCTAATTTCCTACTCTGGATACCACTTTTCTAATAAACTCTGCGAACGCTGCAGTTGCTTTTTCCAGGTGCCTTTACCAACGACCGTTGGCTTAATTAAGATAATAAGCTCAGTTTTCTGCACCTGTTCTTTACGATTCGTGAATAACTCACCAAGAATAGGAATGGAGCCAAGCAACGGCACTTTCGATTCATTATCTGTAGTGCGAGAACTCATTAAGCCGCCAATGACGACAACATCACCACTGGCTGCGCGAATAACAGTATCGCTTTCTCTAATCGCACTTTTTGCCAAAGGCAATTGAAAGGTACCATCTTGTAGTTCGATTGTTTTTAGCTGCTCAACTACTTCGATTACAGAAGGATGAACGTGCAGTAACACATTGTTGTCTTCATCTATTTGCGGTGTAACATCAAGTGCAATGCCCGAAAAGAAAGGAGTTAGCTCAACTTCAGGATTTGACACCACACTATCACCAACGTTACTTGAGGATGAAGAGACGTCCGTTACAAAGTATTCGTCGCTACCAACTTTAATGACCGCTTTCTGATTGTTAATCGCCGTTGTTCTTGGGCTAGATAGGACATTCACATCTCCTTGAGTACTCAGTAACGAAACAACACCACTAAAATCAGTATTACTAAAGCTCAATGACGAAACGCCGCCGAGTGCCGTACTAACAACATTCGATATTTGCGAAGATGAGGTAGAGAAATTAAAGTCCGTTGTCCCTGAATAACTCAATAATTTTTGCCACTCGATACCCTGCTGATAGCCGTCACTTAATGTAACTTCAATAATACGAGCCTCTAAGATCACTTGGCGATGCAAATTTTCCTGCGCATGCTCTAAAAACGTCTTAACTGTTGATACATCTTTAGGGTAACCGATGACGGTGACTAAACCAGCGTGGGGGCTAAGAATCACTTTACGCCCTTCTCCCTCAATCATTGCTGTAAGCGTTTGTTCTAATTCTTGCCAATAATTGGTGTCTGTAGTCGACTCAATGTATGTGCCATTGACGCTATTATTACTACCACTGGCCGAATTGCCGCTACTAGAACTACTCGAATTACTATTGGAGCTGTTACCGCTACTACCATTTTGTCCCTGAGTAATACCACCTGACGAAATGCTCGTTTGCGATGTTCCTTTTCGCTCTAACAACAGATAGTTAAAACTAAACGTTTGGGTACTTATCGCAGCCGATGAAACTTGTAATATTCGGCCTTTCTTTTCGATGACGAGACCATAAATATTCGCCACCACTTCTAGCACTTCGTTGAGCGTCACTTGATTGAGGTTAAGCGATAATTCTCCGGCCACATCTTTTTCAAAAACAACACTATACGGAGTTTGCTCGACTAAGCTCGAAAAGAAACTTCTTACATCAACGTCTTTTGCCGCGATATCAAAACGATTCTCAACCAACGCTGCATCATTTGTAAGCTGACTCGGCATCAGTTGTTGGGCTACGTCACTTGGTACTGAGAATGCTTGCGCTATAGGTTGAGTATTTAACGATTGGCCAACCGTTTGTTGGATTCTTGTTTTTTCTTGCTCGACACTCGTCATTTGACAACCAGTAATCATACTAGTTAATAGAACTGTAACTGAGACTTTAAAACACATTTTATGCATTAGTCATTTAATCCTTTTTCTTGGCAAGGCTAACAAATGAATCATCAAACAAGCTTAAGCGTTTACCTGACGAAAAAATTACTTGATTAGGCGATATCTGTTTGATCGTTTGATCACCAACAACCTCACCAACACGATATGATTGCTGATTAATAATCGCACTGCGATCATTGCCATCTATTTTAATCCCTTTCAGGATCCATTTAGGCTTAACTGGGGCTGCGCGTTCGGCACCCGACGCTAACGACGACTTTGTGACACCCGGCTTAGTGGGATCGACTAAGCCACCAGCATACAGCGGCGTAGAAAACATCATCACCACAATAATTCTATTTAACACCGATAAACTCCTCATCAGAACTTAATGTTGAAACGACAAAAGTAACTAATGCCGCAGGATGTTCCGTGACCGCGTATTCAATATCTCCCCACAACAAGAATTTATTCTGTTGCTCAATACGCTGCAAGAACTTAACCACTGAGAAATAATCACCTGAAACTTGAATCTCAACGTCATGGCGAAACAATAAAGGTTTTGGTGTCTGAGTTGCGTCTTGCTGCGGCTCAAACAAAATAGGATTTGAAGGGAGTGACTGTAGCTTTTCGACCTTAAGTCCTTTTTGTTCGGCTATTAGAAGTTGTAATTTATCCGCCATCTCTCGACTACTAATAAAAGACGTACCACGTTGTGCTAACGTATCAACAAGCTGCGCTTGTGTCGCGGTTAACGCTGCCAGCTCCGCTTTTAGTATCCCTTGCGGATCTGATGCTATTTTGTTCTCGATTTCGAGACGACCACTAACCGTTTCTTGAATACTCGCGGTAATCGTTCGGGTTACACCCCGGCTCTTATCAAGCTTCTTTAGCTGAGGTTCAACAATAAAATTTCCCAACAGGAAAACAATCGCTATCACGGCCGATGCTAACGCTAGCACTTTCTCACGCATCGTTAGCACACTGTGCTTATCTCTTAAACTTGTCCATTGACTCATGCTATTGTTCCTGCGTGGTCATTGTTATTTTATTATGCAGTACAAAATTAATCACACTATTATCACGCTCCATCACCAGCGAATTAAATGTCTTACCATGTAATTCTTCTATTTGACTTAACCGCGTCACCCACAGCGGAATATCTTGCGAACGTTTGGCGCTACCACTAAAGGTTAGCAGCCCTGTTTGACTCTTTATCTTGGTTAGCCAGACTTTTTGGTCACTGATGCCTGCAAGCGAAACCAATAAGCTAGAAAAACCACTGTCATTTGCGCGTTCATGCTTTAAGGTTGCAAGCACTCTTTTCTTATTTTTTATATTCTGGGTAACTTGCTTAATTTGCTCCATGATCGCTTTATTGTTATTCACGCGACTCAGGATACGTGCCTGGCTAGCTAATTGCGTTTGCTCTTGCGCCAACTCGCTTCGTAATTGTTGCTGTAACTCTTCTTCATTACCAAGCAACCAATATAAACTCATGCAAAGCATCAGCGAACAAACTAAGACACTAATAACGATAGTAACAGACATCGATAATGGTAATTTTTCTTTTACTGGCTGCAGTTCAGTGACATATAGATTAATACGGGTTTTCATTAGTCCACTAACTCCAATTCATCAAGTGCTAAGGCATTCAGTGGATAACGACTAAATTCGGGATCAAAGGTACTTTCTAAGATGGCGACATTAATATCAAACAAATCCTGCAACGCCGTCACCATAAATTCAGCGTCCATACTTTGCACCACCAGCTCAACCGCTATTACGGGCTCTAATTTAAGTTGACCGACCGAAAAATCAATACAACGTTGCACCTCAAGTCCGAGGTTATTGAGCATACCTGCTTGAAAATCTTCATGGCTCATTTGGTGCAAGTTATCATAGCCTTTGACGTTACGGCTAAAACACAACTGCCCACCCTTTACGATAGCTACAACCACGTTCATACCAGGTAAGTGAAACACCAACACTTTAGGGCTTGGGTCTTTATGCAATTGAGCGAGCACGATTTCGACAATTGAAATGCCCTTTATCTCAACGTCCAGTTCAAGTAATAAGTCAGTGATCGGTTTGATTATCGTCTTATCGCAAGCGACAATATTCACTTTATTATTAGTAGCATTGTTACTAAAGTACTCAAAATAATCGAGAATAATATTTTCACCAGAGATAGCGACGACATCTTTAGCCGCCCACTGTAATGCCGACAACATCTCGCTATCAGCTACACTCGGCTTCTCAAGTTGTGCGATATGAAATAATCCATGACCTAGCACAATTTGACATTGCGCTTGTTCTATTGAAGTTTCGCTCTCGACGATTAACTGGTTAATGGTGTTACAAAAGTCATTATTAGCGCAAGGGAGTTGTTTAATAAAAACAGTGTCAGCGGTAACCGCCGCCAATGTCACACTGGCGGTCTGAATGATAAAGCTTATCTTTGTTCTATCACCTTGCGGTTTTCGCCTAAACAACTTCGATAACAATGCATTCCCCTTGACGAGATCTGTTTTAAGTAGTATTTATTATCCCGCATTAACATCAGCATGCAAGTAACAAAATACTAAGGTGACAATTTATATTCAATTTAGCTAACATTTTTTCGCCACTTCAGCGATTAACACATCCATTATGCCAAAAGTACGGCGTTAGGCTGTCGATAAAACGGGATGATCTCATTCATCCGACATTATCAGGAAATAAGTGGCGTAAGTTAAAACATACGCTAATGGAGGCAAAAGCCAACAATATTAGTGAATTAGTTTCTTTCGGCGGTGCTTATTCTAATCACATTCATGCGTTAGCTGTTGCCGCTAAGTATTACGGCTTCAAGACTCACGGTATTATTCGTGGCGAATATGATCCACACAACCCTACTATTCAAGATGTCATTGCCGCCGGAATGAAGCTCGAGTTTGTAACGAGGTTAGAGTATAAGCAGCGCCATGACCAAGATTATCTAGCAAAGATTGCACAGCGATTTCCCGATGCGTTGATTATTCCCGAGGGGGGCACCTGCCCATCAGCGTTAACAGGTGTTGCTGAGATAATGCAAGAACTGGCACCTCACAACGTTGACTACATCTGTACCCCTTGTGGTAGCGGTGGTACTACTGCCGGCTTACTTTCGGCACAGCACTCCAACACAGACATCATCAGCATACCGGTATTAAAGAAAGCGGCCTATCTCAAGCAACAAATTATAGATCTGGTTGATAAGCCAGCACTTGAACAAAAGCTGCAATTTTTGGAAGGTTATCACTTTGGCGGGTACGGTAAGTTTACGCCTGAATTACTGTCATTTATCGAAGACTTCTATCAACGCTTTAACATTCAACTAGAGCCAATCTATAGTGCTAAGATGGTTTATGCAGTTTTTGATTTAATCGAACAAGGCCACTTCCCTCGCGGAAGCCATATTGTCTTACTACATACCGGCGGATTGCAGGGGTTAAACGGTCTTATTCAGCGAAAACTATTACCCGAACAATGGATAAACTGGCATCGTAATGAAAACACTACTAATAGTTAGCCATGCACCGTCACTAAATACTAAACGCTTGAAAGCGGCGATGGAGCAAGCCATCGCTGCGCTTGCAATGCCAGAATTAAATACCGTAAGCTTAGCGGCATTTGATACCACCAGCGAACACGTCACGCAAAGTGATGCGATCATATTGTTTACACCTGAAAATTTGGGCTATATGAGTGGCGCCTTAAAAGACTTTTTTGACCGCATTTATTATCCTTGCCTTGAAACAAAACAAGGGCTGCCAATGGCTTTAATCGTTAGAGCGGGACATGATGGTACCGGCACAACACGCGCTATCAATTCGATAACAACAGGATTAAAATGGCAATTAGTGCAGTCACCTTTAATCTGTAAAGGCGACTGGGAAGAGGGATTTATCGAGCAATGCGAGCAGCTCGCTTGTACTGTTGCTGCCTCACTCGATGCCGGTATTATTTAACCGGGGTATTACTATCGAGCAAT
>Ga0209396_1004056_pt1 | contig 14399 bp, 8 predicted proteins | sample GOMGulsemesocosm_6_FD_184638 | JGI IMG/M metagenome (GOLD analysis project Ga0209396, IMG submission 184638) | Methane-oxidizing microbial communities from mesocosms in the Gulf of Mexico - GOM8C Gulf of Mexico (SPAdes) (version 2) | ecosystem: Environmental > Aquatic > Marine > Cold seeps...
TGTCCTTCCAAGGAAGATCAAGAATATTGCATAGTACCTGGATAGCCTTCTTTATTACCTTTCTCGTGTGGTTCAGCCATGCACCGCTTATGTCTACGATACAAGCGACCATGGGATTAACTGATATCGAAGCGAAAATATTATTAATTTTAAATGTCGCGCTGACCATTCCTGCACGTATCGTCACAGGGATGTTAGTCGATAAATATGGTCCGAGAAATTCTTATACGGCGATGTTAGTCGCTACCGCGATATTGTGTTTCTTCTTTGCTTTTGCTCAAGACTTTGAAACTTTAGCATTAGCCAAATTCCTGATGGGCTTTGTCGGGGCCGGTTTTGTCATTGGTATCCGCATGATCAGCGAATGGTACCCAGCAAACCAACTTGGTCTTGCCGAAGGTATTTATAAAGGCATGGGCAACGTTGGTTCTGCTGTTGGCGCAGGTACGTTAGTATACGTAGCGAGTCTATTCGGTGGCGACGATGGTTGGCGTTATGCTATCGCCTCTACAGGTGTATTAGCATTATTGTACTCAGTATTTTATTATTTTGCAGTGACCGATACACCAGCAGGTGCAACGTATTTTAAGCCAAACAAATCTGGCGGCCTTGAATTAACAAGCAAAGGAGATTTCATCTTTTGCTTACTGTTCAACATCCCAATGATTGCCGCGCTGGCGATTTTGACATGGCGTGTAACCGATGCTGGCGTAGTTGCTGGTACTGGGGCTGACGTGGTTGCTGGTGCAGGTCTACTTAGCGACTTTGCTTCATATGCTATCTACGGCTTACTATTGGCGTTAATCGGGTATCAATCTTGGAAACTGTTCCAGGTGAATAAAGATATGCTTAAATCACCGCCTATCGATGAGATCTTACAATACAAATTCAAGCAAGTTGCAATTCTAAGTATTGGCTATGCGGTGACTTTCGGTGCTGAACTGTCTGTTATCTCGATGCTAGCGCAATATTTTGAGAATCAATTTCTCGTTGCCGCTGCCGCTGCTGGTGTTTTTGGTGCTTGTTTTGCGGCTGTCGATGTTCTTTCTTGTCCATCAGGTGGTGTTATTAGTGATAAACTTGGTCGTAAATTCCCGATGATATTACTCCTTAGCGGTGCATCAATTGGCTTCTTTGTGATGTCTCTAATCACCCCTGATTGGCCGCTAGCAGCAGTTGTTGCAACAATGATGACTTGTTCATTCTTTCTTGGCTCAGCAGCTGGTTGTGTGTTTGCTGTTGTACCATTAGTAAAACGTAAATTAACTGGTCAAATAGCGGGTACGGTAGGTGCTTATGGTAACGTTGGAGCAGTCGTGTTCCTATTAGTGTTCTCTTTCGTTTCGCCATCCGTCTTCTTCGCAACAATTAGTGCTAGCGTCGCCTTTGCCGTTGTCTGTGCATTATTTCTAGATGAACCAAAGAGCAAAATGGCCGAAGTGATGCCTGATGGTACCGTGCAAATGATTGACGTTCACTAATGTTATATTTTAGCTAAAAGTAAAGTCGCCTAACGCAATAAGCGCTAGGCGATTAAATCCTCATCACTTACTCACACGATATCGTCGATTTACTACTCGCTTAAAACGCCAATATAGTGACTTCCTTATGCACATCCAGCCATTGCTTTTGGATTTTCAACATTAAAATGATCATGATTGAAGTGGTCGAGTGCCAATCCTGCAAAGGGTTCTGACAGATATGGCAGGAGGATGTCAAACACGCAATGCACCGATCTGGCCTGTTACCTTTTCACTCCGTGTAATACTTTAAATCATATAGAGCTACTCATTGTTGTTAGCAATTGTTATAATTTATTCGATTATTCATGCTGAAGGTTCCCCTTGAAGTTTATTTATCTCACCTTAAAATATGCCGTTTTATTGTCTCTCTATTTTATAGTAGGAGCAACCACCTCCCTTGCTCAAACAGTTACGCTAAAATACGATCCTTCGGGCTCGAGCGCTTGGTATCCTTACTATATGAACGACCCTGACCAGCCAGGTATTTTGCCGGAAATACTTGAGTTGATATTCTTAGACGCGAATATCATCGGGGAAAAAGTCACATTCCCACCCAAACGCACTAATTACGCCCTTGAAAAAGGGGATATAGACTTTGATCTAGTCAGCTTAAATTGGTTACCAGAACCGGTTAATCACACCGATTATGTATACAGCGAGGGGATTATTCCAATAAAGGAATACTTTGTCACCAGAGCCGATTATCGCCAAAAAATCGAGCGTAATAGCTTAGCCAATGTCGGCGTGGTAAGAGGTTACATTTATCATGATCAGGGTCAATATAGTCATGTCTATTTCTCTTCTGAACGTGAACTCATTATTGCGCTTGAAAAAAAGCGAGTGGCAGTAATTATTTCAGGAGATCGCCCTGCGTCCTATTGGGCTAACAAACTCAACATTCAGGTGTCATTCGCAAAATTACACTCTCAAGGCATGCTTCGTTTTCGGCTGCGTAAAGAGTTTACTCACCTCTTACCTGCGATAAATAATGCGATAGACAAACTCCAACACAATGGTGTTATGCAAAGAGTTATCGACGCTTATATCCATTTTTAGTACCAATGTGAGCTAATTAGCGCTCTCTAACCTTTGTTTTTCAAGTGCGGCGATTGCCGTCTCGATATTACCACTGCGTGAAAACGCCGACAGTATTTTAATCCCTGCGGCGGCCATTTTGCGATTGGTGTCTCGATCGTAAAATTGAGACAAGCCCTGCGCTTCACGCAATGTTTCACTGCCCTGCTGAATAAAGTAGCTACTGCTTTTCTTAGCATGAATATGCGGGGGGATGTATCCTAAGCCATCATTCAACGAGGCTTGAATATTAGCCCGACCAATAAACGCTAAAAACTGTTTCGCTTCTTTTTTATGACGACTATTTATAGGTAGTATGAATATCTCCATCGGCGCTTCTTCATAATAGGCGACATCAGCGTTAATTTGTGGGAAGCGAAAGAAACCAATGTCGCGCGCCAAGTTTTTTGGAAAATGTTGTTCAACAAAATTACCGATCAACATCATTCCCGCTAAATCCCGATATAGATAAGGTAACCCTTCCTTCCACATTAGCGTTGATGATGATTTAACAAAATAGTCACGGTCAATTAAGACTTTCCATGTCTTGAACACCTCTGCAACACGTTTATCACGGTAAGATATCTGACCTTGTAACAGCTGGCGATGGAATTCAAGGCCGTTAATTCGTAAATTAAAATAATCAAACCAACTCGCGGTTGGCCAATGGTTTTTACTGCCAAGTACGATAGGAGATATACCTTGCGCCTTGAGACGACGGCATATTTCTAGAAATTCGGGCCACGTTGTTGGTGGCTGCAAACTGAGTTTACTAAACAGAGATTTTTTATAATAAAAACCCCATTGATAATATGAGTATGGTAATCCGTATGGCGAACCATCGATACTAACAACGTCTTGAACATTTGGAGGGAAATCAGAGTACCACTGCTGCTGCTGCCACTGTAGGTCTAATGATTCGATCAAACCACGACGCACAAATTGGAACAGAGGTTCACCCGCTTGCCAATATAAAAGATCCAACCCCCGCTCAGCTGTAAGCCATCCTTCTATCGATGATTTATAGCCAGCATCATCTTTAGCGACATAAGTAACGTTAATATGAGGATGTTCAGCTTCAAATTTCCGCGCTAGCTCGTAGTAAACTTGACGCTGTCCTTTACTAGCGACTAATAAGCCGACCTCTAAATCAACAGTTGTAGTCTCTTGCGCTACAGCATCGTGAGCAAACAGAAAGCAAAACAACCACACCAACTTATTCATAAACCTTCCAAGCTCACGCTACCACTGTTTAATTAATGTCATTATAGCGATAATACAAAATGAGGGTTACTTTGGACATCATTAATTTCATAATCTAGAGAATTAATAATCTATCTTAGGCAGGGATTTGTTATCGAGAATACTTGAGCGGAAATGGAAGATAGCAAAATCAACAATAAACCTCACTATCCTTCCGAGTTACTAAACTACTTAACGATAATATCGCCAGCGCCACCTACGATGGTATCGCCAAGTTCACAGCCATTCTTATCAATATTTTCGATCTTATCTATAGCGTCTCCGGTTTGTTTAGTAATCAACAAGTCATAATGGTATGTACCAGCACCACTAACTCTAAAGCCAAAACTACTATCATTTTGCAAGGTAACAGTATTCTCTGAATGGTTGCCTTCACCACCTGAAATTTGGCACCATGTAAATTTGACCTCAAAATTCGAGTTATTAATATAATTTAACAAAGTATCATCAACAGCAAACTCTACGAATGACTCTTGCGCGACATCCACATTTACTATAGGTAATACACGGCCACCAGAACGCTGAGCTGACATAACAAATTTTGTCGTAGTATTCATTTTCTCTCCATTTATTTAATCTAATTATCAATGTTTTGCTTAAAAAAACGTCTTATTTCTATCGTAAGATAACTAACTTTGCTAAGATATTCAAACTATTGCTTCCTTTGCAATTAATTTAGGCGAATACATACAGTTATGTCGACAACCCATCCTTTCGTTGGTGATACCGTGCTCCTAGGTGATAGTAATGGAAATATCGTACCTACGGCTGCGATAAACCATCACGAGAATCAATTCCCAATCGAGGTTGAGGCGCGCTTTAGCTGTGTAAAAAGGATTGGTCGAGGTGGCGCAGGGTTAATCTATCAAGCATTTGATAATGTGCTTAAGCGCAATGTCGCGTTAAAATTCCTCCTAAACCCTCATAATAACCAATCAAAAATGGTGTTAGAAGCTCGTGCTCAGGCCAACGTTGAACATCCTAATATTTGCCCCATTTATGAAGTTATCCAATCTGAGAATGGCACATATTTGGTAATGCAATACATCGAAGGAATGAGTTTAGCGGAACTTGCACCTGAGCTGACACTAGAGCAAGTGTTACTGTTGTTTAAGAAGGTGATTCTTGGCCTCCAGTCGGCCCATAGCCATGGTTTAATTCATCGTGATTTTAAGCCTGCCAATATCATGGTCAATCTTGCCGCAGATAGCATGGAACCACTAGTGATTGATTTTGGGTTAGCAACAGAAGCGGACAACCGTAGTGATGCTCCGACTACTGGTACACCGTACTTTATTGCGCCAGAGTTGTATGACAAAACCATCAATAAAATAGACAGACGTTGTGACATTTACGCCATCGGCGCCAGCATGCTATTTTGCTTAACAAAAGAGCTCATTCCACATAACGACAGCACGCCTCTGTTAACTCGTTTACAAGATACGAAACTGCCAACCGATCTACAGGTTATAATTGCGAAAAGTATGGCGAAAGAGCCATTAGCCCGCTATCAATCAGCATTAGAACTTGCCGCTGATATTACCTGTTTCCTCAACGGCGAACCGATATCAGCCCGAACAGGCAAGCTTTATTGGTTCAAGCAAAAATTAATCAAGCACCGCTGGTTAGTCTCTGCCGCTACCATTGCTCTCGTCGTGATCATTGGATTAATTGCTCGGCAGCAGTACGATCAAGCCATGCAGTCAGTTCGTCAGCAGGCTTTACTCGATTTCAACAGCACGATTAAGGAGCTCGAATACCAAGCACAGCTTACGTATATGTCTCCCCCCCATAATACAGAGGCGAAGCATCAGCGTTGGTTGCAACAAGCACTACAACTGGAAACGCAATTATCGAGTGTTAATTCTATATTATTGGGGTCGACTCATTACGTGATAGGCCGAATCTATCACCTTTTAGATGAGGAAACAAAAGCAGTATATCACCTTGAAGAAGCTCACCGACTTGACGGCAAAGAACAAGCAGCATTTTATCTGGCACTATCTTATGGTGCTTTATTTAATCAGGAATTCGCCACGCTGCTAAATATTGCCGATGCAGACATTCGTCATTCACGACAACAAGATTTGGAACAGCGCTTTAAAGAGCCCGCAATCAAATTACTAACTCAACACATAGACTCAGCGCCATATCAATCTTATGCGCAGGCATTACTCGCTTATTACCAGCGGGATTGGGCCAGCGCTATCAATATCCTCGACAACAGCAAAGACCTACCCAGCTGGTATTTTCAAGATGAGCTACTCTATGGCGATATTTTTCTTGCCAAGGCAAGTGAATTACATGAAGCTGGCGTAAATTATGACCAAGTCATGTTAGCCGTAGAGCAAGCGAATAGCTACTATCAAAAAGCCAAACAGCTCGCACCGAGTTCGCTTGATGTTAATTTACGGCCTTTAACGGTCAAGCTAATGGAGCTACGGGTACGTAATCAAAGCGGTCAAAAAATTGATCAGCAGGTCATGAAGAACTTGCAAACGTCGTACGATGAAATATTGATGATAAACGCCAACAGTTTCAATAGTCATCATATTTTTGGCCAAGTCGCTCATGTCTATAGCATGAATCAACATTATACCAGTGGCGCTTCACAAGACTGGCTTACAACTGCCGAGAGTAAGTTATTAATAGCATCCAAGCTAAAGCCCAAATCCTCTGCCATATGGTTCTCTTTAGGCAGCTTATATGCCAGCATAATCCAGCAACAAAGAGCAGCAAATATTAATACTGATGTCGCAACTCAAAATGCAATCAACGCATTAAAAAACGTCGCAGAGCAGCATAAAGATTACTATTATTTTAATGAACTAGGGACATTGACACGCTTTCGCGCACTGCAAATGCGTGAAAGTGCGACCCCTGAACGCAGTCGCATCCTTTTTGAGGAGGCGATCAGAAGTTATATCGAAGCAAATCGCCGCTTCCCCCAACACATCGGCAGTTTAGTGAATGCCGCATCAACCATGCGTAATATGTCAGATACCAGCAACCCCGCAGAGCGAAGTGCGATGCTTCAGGGAGCATCAACGATACTAAACAGGGTGCTAGCTGTCGATGGAAACCATTTTGTCGCCAATTATTACGCCACCGCTATTGCTATCGATAAAATCGAATTAGCTTTGTATCGTGGTGTCGACCAAAAAATTAACTTTGACCATGCTAATTCGCTACTTAAAAAAGCCAAGAGCATAAATAGTAATAATACCTATTTACTCGATTTAGAAGGTATCCTACTGCAATTCCAAGCAGAGAAAATATTTACTGATAATCAACAATGGACCAAGCTATTTGACAATGTGATCGACTATCGAAAGAAGCTGGCAAAGCAATTCCCCCATCACACTATTGTGGTAAAAAATTATATCGGAACCATATGCTGGGTAACGGCGATGCGGATTCAATTAGGGCTTCCTGCTCATGATTACGTACAACAACTTACTGATGCGTTAAACACCTATCCTGATTTTGAGAACTCTGAGGCAATAAAAGCATTAAATGAGCTGTTTCAACATTGGAATAGCGCTAACATCAAAGAATTAAATTTAATTGATAAATATCAGCTCAATATTAAATCAAGTTTTTCTCATCAGTGGGCACTAGCGATGATCTTAATCGCAACAGCCGAAACGAAAGAAGAAATCAATCAAGCGACTGAAAAACTTAAAAATAACCAAGGGGTACTCCCAGCCTACCGCCGTTTAATTGAACAATGGGCCCAAAAGAAATCACAACAATTTCCGTAGTAAAGTTGATCTAAATTTTGTATGCTATGTTGTTCTATATTATTTTCGGCTGCCAATGTTGTATCTTGGCAATACAATATTGGAGGCAAAATGGCACAGATAATTGGACCAGACAACCACACAATTCATTTAAAACAGAGTCACCTTTTTGGTCGCTTAGCCAATGCAGTAGATACTTGTTTAAGTGAACCGACTGTTTCACGCTTACACTTTTTAATCGAATATAACGCCTCCCGCTGGTATATAGTCGATTATAGTCGTAACGGTATCTGGCTTAACGGTGAACGTATCGCCAAATATGCTCAAATATCACTGAAGAAAAATGACATAATTACTATCGGCCAACAACATGGCATTGAAGTGCAATTTTCAGACGCGATGGCCCCAACCGACTTTATCTGCCAAAAGAACGATGCAGATAGCCCAATAGAAGAAACATTACCACTTAAAAGTATTAACTACTTCCCAAATCAAGTGAACTGTGAATTAAGCATTCAGCGTGAAAACAATGACTGGGTACTTGAACATCAGAAAAAGCAGCGTTGTTTAAAGGATGGCGACTGGCTGACTATTGGTGGCAAGAAGTGGCAAATGGTACTGGCAAACATGACTAATTGCACTATGGAGTTAAATGACGAACCTGTAGATTTATTGGACTTAAAATTACAAATCTTCACCAGTCAAGATGAAGAAACGACTAGTGCCAAATTAGATAGCCATTTAGGAGAGTTAGACCTACTGGTGCGAAGTCATCACTACCTATTGCTACTACTTACAAGGCAAAGCATTAAAGACTTAGAGGGCGAAAAAGATGATACAGAGTGTGGTTGGGTCTACATCGAAGAGTTGATGCAAATGCTAGGAGCGTCGGAGACCTTAATTAATATCCAAGTTCACCGTGCGAGAAAGCAGTTAGAAGCTTCCCTAGAATCAGTTATCGACGAGAAAAGGCTGATCGAACGCCGTGTCGGCCAAGTGCGTCTGGGTTTTCGTAAATTCGATGTTTACAAAGGCGGCAAGCTCGAAACTACTTTTGATCAAGAGCATTTAACACCACGCTCACGCGACATAACACCATTACAAAATGTCGTTGCCTAGGTAATCTTCGCCATCGATACAAAGAAAAACCTTAGGGACAGTCATCGCAATGTTTACTTACACTCGATGACTAGCTCCCTAGCAACTTTAGTAACATAATTAATCATAAATATCCGCCAAGACTTCAACCTTTACGCTCGGACTCAGCACTGCTCACATAATAAACACCCCTCGCTAGTCACAACAGAGTATTAATGACTGTAATAGTCATATACAATTAATGATGTAGATAATTTTATTAAAAAAATCACACAGTTGAGGATATTTTGGATAACAACAGGTCATTCCATCGGGCATTCAGGTCTGTCGCTATACTACTTGCACCGTTATCGGGATTGATTGCGATTGCCTTGCTGTCTATCACTTGGCGCAATGGTGCCTTCTCATTACAACGGCTTACAGACCATGCGCTAGTCGCTAGTCATGGCATTGTTGTCATCGTGCTATTTATTGCTTATTATCTCGTGATCCGTAGAGTGCGTGAGACCATCGTTGCGCTAGAACAGCGCCACAAAAACGCACTTGATAAATTAGAGATGCAAACTAATCTGCTCCACCTTGAAACATTCCAGCACCGAAAAACCAGTGATCAATTACATGACCTTCGAGTTAATGATCCTCTAACCCAAATCTATAACGAGAGCTATTTCCTAGATCTTCTCAACATAGAAATCGACAGGCATAAGCGCTATAGCAGTGATTTTTCGTTATTAGTTATTGAGTTGGATAACTTCACGCAGATCAATACGATGTTTGGTCACGAATGCGGTGATTTCGCGATGAGAAAGTTTTCTCTACTCATCGGTACGAAGTTACGAAAAAGTGATCTATTAACTCGATACGATGGCCATAAACTAGCGATTATCGCTCCAAACACCAGCAGTGATGTTGCAAAGCAACTAGCAGATAGATTATGCCGTGAAATTGAAATAGCAAACGTGTGCTTTCAAGGTGCACCACTCAATATCACATTAAGCATCGGAATTGGTATGCCGTCAGTTGTTGAAGAGTTAACCACAGAAAATATCATTTTAGCGGCTAATAATGCGCTTGATACCGCCATTACACAAGGCCGTAATCAAGTCGTTAATTTTCAGGTTAACTAATACCCGCTGAAAAGTATTGATTAACATAACAAGCACTGACTATCAATAAAGCGCTAATGTTAGTCAGTGCGATAATTATAGGCTGACGTTATAGCTTAAGCCAAATAAAGTCGCATTAGCACGAGTGGTACCCACAATTTGAGCGACATTGAGCTCGCCCTGGAATTGACTCTCTGACACTAACGTATCTTTACCGACTAACATTGTAAGCCCTAAATCAACACTGCTGTCTTGATCTATTTGATAACTTACACCAGCAGATAACCATTGGCGGTCAGAGTCAGGAATCGCAATCGATAAGCGTTGGTCAACAGCCCCCATGTCATACATATAACCGATGCGGGCAGTCCACTGTTGATTCAACTCATGAGTAGCACCGAGTGATATGTGCCAAGTGTCACGCCAATCATAACGCTTAAAGACGCCGACTTTCTCGGTAGATAACACATCAAAGTTACTCCATTGGATAAACTGTGCCGAATAATGAATCGCAGTCTGCTTGGTTACTTGATGAAAACCCGAGAATTCAAACATCGATGGCAACGGAATATTAAGTGTATCGTCATTAACGGTAACTCCTGAAAAAACAAAATCACCATCAAAACTGAGCGTTGGACTATAGCGATAGCTTAATCCAACTCGATGGTCGCTATCAATTTGATATACTGTGCCAATATGCCAGCCTAGCGCGAAACCATCAGTTTCAACATCTAACGCTGGTGCAGCATTACTTAATCCAGCCGCTTTAAACTCTCGATAAAGCTCGCCAGAAGCATAGATAATGTCTAGTCCTGCGCCTAAAGACCATTGGTTATTAAACTCATATGAACCACTAAGCTGAAGATTAACACTACGAACTTTTGTGGTACCACCAAACAAGTCAGGGATAAAGTCAGGCTGATATTCGGTGGTCGTAGCGAAGTTTGAATAAAGCCCTAACCCGACACTAAACTCCTCAGTCATAGGATGAGCAATAAACAAATGCGGCGCGGCGCTGCTGCCACTAATGTCATGAACATCGTCTAAGGGGATTGTGTTATAACCACTCTCTGTAAAATAACGATATTCAGAATTTTTAAAACTAACATCAGTATCAACAAACACGGCACCAACACTAACTGTCGTTGTATCGAATAACGAAAGGGTTGCAGGATTACGCGCAATCGTTGCTGCGGTATCAGCTATTACCGCATCACCAGCAAAGGCCCGCCCCAAACCCGAAGCTGATTGACCATTAAATTGAAAACCGGCTGCGATGCTTTGTTGGCTAACAAGCGCTGTCGCGAAGATAAATATAGTGGGATTTAATTGTTTCATGAACTAATTCTCTGTCAATAATCGCGCCATATTAGGGGCAAATACAACAACCGACAAGTCAGACCAGTTTACAAGTGTACGTTGAAAAAATGTTAAATATCAATCCATTATTGAGTACTTCTTATTCGCCAGGATGAATTAGCTTCTTTACGCTTTAAAATACAAGCCACTAAAACAAACAAGTGTTTAAACATATGTTAATTTTTAGTATTTAAGGTTTAATTTAATAAAAACATTTAATGATTTTTTAGCAAAACTTTCAATCGATTTATCGACCATACCCACTAATAGTAGGAGCATCTGTGTTAGCGAGGTATAGTAGCAACTCCCCTCGCTAGACGCCCTAGGACCTGACATTGAACCGTTCACTCCCCACTGTAATACTGTTGATTATTGTAATTTTTACATTACCGAGCTGCGCTATATTTTCACCACAAAATATTCAATCAATTAAGGAAAATTCATTACGCGTTTCACTAGAATCTCAGCAAGGCAGTGCATTTAAACGTGTGACGGCAACATTCACGACCACCAGGAGTAAAGACGTCGTTTTTCGAGTAGTATCAGATCTTGCAAAGACACCTCAGTGGATCCCAGAAGTATCGAGTATTACGCCGCTTAAGATCTACAATAATAACGATTTCTTATTACGAACAGTCCTTAATAGCCCATGGCCATTCATGCCTCGCGAACTAATCACTTGTGTACATACCATATTTAAGCCTGAACGTATTATTATCGATATTAAATCATGCAGTGACGGGTTTGCTATTGATGGTCAATACGTTCGTGTTGAACAATTAAACTCACGCTGGACAATAACCCAAGTAAGCTCAAAAGAAGTCGAAATACAGTACCAAGCATGGCTTGACCCACAGGGATATGTGCCCGCCTTTTTCTTTAATAATGAACTAAAAAATAGCTCAACCCGATCCTTTCAACTGCTACGAAAAATAATTGAAGAAACTGATCTTAGTGATTAACTATTTGAGTTATCTTACGACAGTAAATTCCATTATTTAGACCTTATACTAATGACGCTAAGTCATTGTTTTTTTTTGTTGTGCAAAGGTAAAATAAGCTAGAACATATGTTCATGGTTCCATGAATAAAAATAAGCATCCGTGCACGCAATGTTGATATTAGAGCAATGCATCGCGCAGGTAGGGCGATACAGGATGCCAAAGTCGAGACGTAGGAACGCGAGCGAGTCTGTATCGTTAATTTTAACCAGCACAAGTGAGCAGCTATTTGCTGTAATTGGCATTATATTCAAGTAAGGCTCCTCACCGACGAATCAATTAGCAGCTTATTATATTTATATAGCCAGTTGGCGAACAACTGTAGCCCCAATCCCACCGCATCACCAGAACTGTGCATTTAACGAACATTAAGAATAAGAAAAACACAGACGGAAATAAAAAGTTACAATTTAGGATGGAGTCATTATTAATTAATAATGACTGATTAATTTTTAGCGAATAAGCACTCTCACTCAATATATCAATAATAAGGCAAACGTAATAATAGTCTACATCTTAGCGGAAACCCCAATGTTAAATAACGCAGCCATTTTCACCAAACACCATTAAAAAAACCGTTATCCTCTCGCAAAAACCAACAAAAGATACAACATTTACACAAATTTACATACATTCAGTTCACATACCCGCATTTTTTTTGTTGCGATCATGTTAATGATTAGTATCATCAGATAGGCACTAAAATATAATTTATACAATAATAAAAGATATAAGAGAGATAAAAGATGACTTTCAATAAAACTATCGTGGCAACTATTGTCGCAACAAGCTTGTGTGGCGCTTCTTATGAAGCTGCTGCTTCAAAGGGAAATCCTGCACAAGCAGTGAACGAGCTCGTTGCTGCTCAACAAGTAAAATTAGCCGCACAAAATACCCAAAGTGGTATGAAATCGCATTATGACCGTACCTTACAACGTACCACATTTTCATGGGCTAGTGATTCAATCAAAAAGCCAAGCCTAAGCGCAATCGCTCCTCAAAAGCAGCTTGCTTTTGCGGCGGATTTTTACCTAAATCAATTAACAGGTATGTCTTCTGCTAAAGGCGGGATTTCTAAAGCGGTATTAAGTAATACTCATGATATTAAACGTGGCGCTAAAATCGCAAAATACAAGCAAGAAGTTGCTGGTGTTGAAGTATTTAATCGCGAATACAATATCTTAATGGACCGCGAGCTTAACCTTGTTTCATCATCAGGTTATTTTGCCGCAAACAAATCACTTAATTCTGGCGCTCCACTTGTTAAGGATATGACCAAAGCATTTGGTGATTCTAAAACAGCGATCATTGCAGCATTCAGCAAAATGGGTGGCAGCGGTGATTCTGTCGTACTAAATACAAAAACTTCAGCTCAAAAATATCAAGTATTTAGCGCTGAAAATCAAACGGCATCGTCTGTACAGTTAGTTGGCACGCCGCGAGCGAAACAAGTATTCTTTGAATACAAGAATGAATTAGTTGCCGCTCATTATGTTGAGATCGAAACTAGCACTGTTGATACAGTAGAGTCTGAGTACTATAGCTATGTTATTTCAGCTAAGACTGGCGAAGTATTATTCAAGAAAAACCTAACTAGCCATGCAGCAGAGTTTAACTACCGTATATATGCCGACGCCGATAGCAAGCCTTGGGATAGTCCTTTTGGTAATGTTATACCAGCCCCTGTTGGCGCAGATGCAGATGCTTACCTTACAGCAACTTACCTTGATGCTCCGCTAGTTGCATTAACACATGGTCCTATTAGCACCATGGATCCTTGGTTGCCTGAAGACGCGACAACAACCGAAGGTAATAATGTTTTTGCTTACGTTGATGCGATCGCACCACAAGGTTTTGGTAATGGCGACTACACGGCGGAAGTAACAAGTGATAGTACATTTGATTACAAATATGATCCTGACCAAATAGCTAGCTCTTCAAATAACCGTAAAGCTGCGATTGTTTCGTTATTTAGCGTAAATAATTACTTGCATGATGATTTTTATGATCATGGATTCAATGAAGCTTCTGGTAATGCGCAAACGTCAAATTATGGCCGTGGTGGTGAAGAAGGCGATGTGCTTCTTGCAGAAGTACAAGATAATAGCGGTACCAATAATGCGAATATGTCGACACCTGCTGATGGTGGCTCGCCACGCATGCAGATGTACTTATGGAATAGCGAAGTTTTAGAGAACGGCACTGATTATGGAATTACCGTAACTTCTGATA
>Ga0209396_1004058_pt1 | contig 14394 bp, 8 predicted proteins | sample GOMGulsemesocosm_6_FD_184638 | JGI IMG/M metagenome (GOLD analysis project Ga0209396, IMG submission 184638) | Methane-oxidizing microbial communities from mesocosms in the Gulf of Mexico - GOM8C Gulf of Mexico (SPAdes) (version 2) | ecosystem: Environmental > Aquatic > Marine > Cold seeps...
TGTATTTTTTATTAAAAGACCTAATGTTACTTGGTCTATATTAGCAGGCTATGGACTTACTTTTGGTGTAGGTGTTTGGGGCATGTTGACCTTATCAATCCATCTCGGTGTATCAGCGGGTATGTCTAGCTTAATTTTACAATCAAGTGCTTTTATTTCTGTTTTACTAGGGGTGATATTTTTAAAGGAAAAGTTAAGTATATTACGTAAAGTGGGACTTTTTATTTCGATAGTTGGCTTCGGGCTTATTTTTACTTTGCAAGATGGATCAGTTACTTTAATCGGTATATTACTCGCATGTTTTGCATCGATAAACTTTAGCATCGTTGGTTTAATAATTAAAAAAGCAACTATTAACGATATGTTTGCATTTGTTGTATGGTCCTGTATTTTTGCACCACTTCCACTATTTACTTTATCTTTTATGCTAAATGGCACATCGGGCTATGTTGAATTAATCAATAATGTGAATTACTTAAGTGCTTTTTCTGTTTTATTTCAAGCGTACCCTGTTACTTTACTCGGTTATTGGTTATGGAATAAATTGGTTGCGCAATATCCTATGAGTACCATGGCTCCGCTTACATTATTAGTGCCTTTATTTGCTTTGTTAGGCTCATCTATTTTTTATAATGAACAAATTGGCATGACGAAGTTTTTAGCGTGTATATTTATTTTATCGGGCATTGCTATTGGATTACTAGAACCATTAATTGAAAAGTTAAAGCTTAAAGAGAGATACTTGAAAGTGAATTAAATTTTTAGTAACCATGCTTCCAATTTATCCAGTAGTATTTCTGGCTCTATAGGCTTGGCTAAATAATCATTCATACCTGATTTTAAGCAGTTATCTCGGTCACCTATCATTGCATTCGCAGTCATTGCAATGATAGTTATATTTTTGTTAAATAATCCATTTTTATTTTCTCTAATATTTTTTGTTGTTTCATATCCATCCATTTCAGGCATCTGACAATCCATTAAAATAATTTGATAAAAATCAGGGTTTTGACTAAGTTTTGACAGTGCTTCAATGCCATTGTTAGCGACATCAGCGGCCAATCCAAATCTTTTAAGTAGACTAAGTGCCACAACTTGGTTAATCGGGTTATCTTCAACTAATAAAATGCCATGTTTATCAGGCCATAGTTGAGCATGAACTATTTTTTTTTCTTTTGTGTTTACTTGAGGCAGTATTGGATTTGTACTTTTATTAAGCTGAACAATACAAGTAAAACAGGTACCTTCACCTAGTTTACTTTTAACAGTAATATCACCATTCATTAAGGCTGCAAGTCGCTTCGATATCGCAAGACCTAAGCCTGTTCCGCCATATTTTCGGGAGTTAGAAACATCTGTTTGGCTAAATGAATCAAATAACTTTGGCAGGTCTTTGTTAGCGACTCCAATGCCTGTGTCAGTGATTGAACAAGTGAATTGCCATTGTGTATCATTATTTGAGGTTAAGTCTGCTACAATGGATATACTCCCTTTTTGAGTGAATTTGATAGCATTTCCAACAATATTAGTGAGTATTTGCCGTAACCTGCCTGAATCCCCTATAACAGTTGTTGATGAAAAGTGAGTATTTAGCGAAAGTGACAAGTGTTTTTCTTGTGCTTGAAAACGCATAAAATCACTGAAATCTTTTAGTAATGACGTTAAGTCAAAATTGTGACTTTCTAACTCTAACTTGTTCGCATCAACTTTTGAAAAATCAAGAATATCGTTAATTAAGGCTAATAAAGAGTGAGCACTTGTATGAGCAAGTTTTGCATGATGAATTTGACTGGCTGTGAGTTTATCGTTTAGCAATAAATCAAGCATACCAATTACACCATTCATTGGTGTACGTATTTCATGGCTCATCGTTGCTAAAAACTGTGATTTAGCAACAACGGCTGACTCAGCCATTGCAATAGCATCAACAAGTTTCTTATGTTGAAGTTTTTTCTGAGTAATGTCAGTTCTAATTGAGATATACCCGGTTACTCGCGTTTTATTCTCTACCGATGTCATTGGAATAACGGTTGTATCGACCCAATAATATTCACCGAATTTATTCTTGTTTTTAACTTCATCTTTCCATACTTTTCCTTGTGAAACAGTACGATACATTTTTTTCCAATATTCTTTGGTTTGATTGCCCGAATTAATTATCCGATGATTACTTCCTAATAACTCACTTTCACTATAGCCACTTATTGAGCAGAATTTAGAATTTACATAAGTGATTTTTCCATCAATATCGGTTACAGCAATAATGACATGCTGATCCATTGCAAATTTTTGGATTAGTAAGTCGTTTTTATATACTTCATTTGATTTTATTGATTCTTTAAACTCTTCAACTACGGCCCAAATATCTTTAATATATTCGTCGTTATTATGTTGCACTTCTATTTTTGTATTCCCCTTTGAGAGATGTATAAGCGCATCATGAACTTGTGTTAATGCCTTTGACGTTGTTCTCGAAAAGTAAAAAGCAGACCATAACATGAGCACCATTAAGCCAATGGCAAGTTCGGTTATATATGTTTTTTTATAAAGGGTTCCCTCTACTAATTGAGATTGTTTAGTTAACTCATCGGCATAATATTCAGATAATTTAAAAAACAAACTATTAAGTGTTTTTAGTTTTTTATTTGCTAATACCAACTCATATGTTGCCTGTTTTACATCGACGGAAGACATCTCAATTGCTGAAATAGCTTGTTGGCGGTATTGAAAAAATGCAGTTTTAATCTCTTGAAAAATGTAAATTTCATTGATTAACAAATGTGTTTGTTCATCTATTGTATTTGTTAATCGTTTTTCAATATCATATAGTTGATTTAATTGCGTTTTACCTTGAACATAAATCTCCTCTTCATCAAGGTTTTCAGACTCAAGCAATAATGTGATAATTTCACTGTTACTGTCGGTAAGTAATATTGATATTTGATTAATCTCACTAATTTGAATTAAGTTAGTTTTACTGAGATTTTTAAATAAATCTGTATTATCTTGAATAATTTGATTACTTGATAAATAAAGCACTAAAGTAAGAATTACACCAAGAATAGGTGCGATAAGAAATCGGGTAGTTAAAGAAACTGAACCAAGCATTTTTATAGTTTGCTTTTCATTTAAGACTTAGCCAATCACTGGGTTTTATCATGCCCTTATAAACTATTTTGTTTTTCTCTTTTTTAAAAATAACAACGACACCTTCAGGCTTTGGCCATACACCTAAACCGTCTTTTAAATTAGCTGTATGGCCAACAAAGACGACATTACGTGAAGCATCATAATTTTTAAGCATTGCATTTCTTAAATATAAGCCAAGCATTTGTGATTCTTCATGTGCTTTACTTATTGAAAAAGCTAATTTTTCATCTATATCATACTCACCAAATGTGGCTTTAGCTGTATCTTTTGTTCGACAATATGGACTGGATTTGACCTTGCCAATTGGGATAGCAAGCGATTTTATTACCTTACCAATTTGTTTTACTTGCTCAAGTCCTTCGTCTGTTAAATTTCTTTGAGTTTCACATTTTGTTAGGTCGATTAAGGCTTTATTGCGGTTTTTATTTTTTCGCTTAGTAATGCCATGTCGCATATAGATAACATGACCACCTAATTTTATATCCTGAATGAGTATTTGTGCTGGTTTTATATCTGAAATAACTTCTGTTGCGTTTAAATGCAATGATAGCGCTAAAGTTGCTATAAACACCGCGTAAATAAAGTATTTCATAACTCTCCCGACCATTTAATTCGTAAATGATATAACGCATATAAGGATCCATGAATTTATATAAATATTACTTAAATTCATGACTGTTACCATAGTATAGTTAAATGATTTAGTATTTTCTGCTATTTTTATAAGTTAACTTTACACTTAAAAAATGGCTATTAACAATATATTTTAACTGAGAGTGAGGTTTGAACTTACAACTTTTAAAGCAATTACTACCTAGGGAAATGTGATATAAGCTATTGATTTAAATTGGGGTTAAGTATTAATGAATTCACTGCAAAATAATAGCGACTACTTACTTCAATTTATATGGCAACCATATGGATAAGTATTGGATAAACATCTTTTTTACTGGCACTTAATAGATTGTTGGTTATCTTGGCGACTAAAATTAATATTTTGGAGAATGCTTTGATGTGTTTACAGCCGTGTCTCTTAAGTAAGTATTGTTGCAATCATAGAATCCCCAGTAGCTAAGATTGGATGGTTCACTAAAGCTAAACGCTCTTCAATTTGACCTGCTTACTTCTCAAAATAGAAAACTGGTTTTAGGGTTTCTTTATTGCGTTATATACCAACAACTGAAATCTGAGCACTTGAGATCTGCTCAACTTCAATCTCATTATTCCAGATGTTGTTTGTTTTTGTTTCTAAATCAACATATTTTGATGCCTCATAAGTCAACAAACAATCGACTTCAGATGCAATTTCACGGAACCTTTTTCTACTGATGTCACCTTCACGCATTAAACCCAGTTTATGTTTTATAAGTGGGTGATTAACTTCAATAACTTTCATAATTAGGTCCAAAAGAGGGCATAAGGACCGGTTTTCAATATATTATAAAGAGATATTTTAAAAACTTATCTACTTTGACCAAATTTATAAGTATTATTTTAGTTGATGATAACTTATGGCTTTATTTATAAATGGATCAAATGCAACGCTGGTTAAAATTGAGCATTATTTTGGTAATTACGTGTGTTTTTTTGTTAGGCGCTGTATTTGCTAATAGGGAACCTATTGTGCTTCATTTTGCTAAATCATATTTAGCACCATATGAAATTACTTTAACTTGTTCAGATATAAAGCTAGATCTAAACTTAGATTTAGTGATTGATAAGTTATGCCTGAAGCATGAATTATTTGATTTAAATTTAACTCAAGGTCAGGTTGAGTGGTTTTATCAAGGTGGAGTTCAGGTAAATAATATTGTTTTAAACTCGGTTAATATACGAGGTATTAAGCCGATTTTATTTAGCAACTCAGGGAGTAAAGAAAAACCGCTCAAACAATTTCATAATGTTTTTGAGAAAATGAGTCAATTTAACCTTCCTATGTCTATTAAAGTAAATAGACTGAATTACCAAAGCTATAATTCCAATAATCGTTATAACGGTCATTTTTCAGCTTTAAACAATGACTATAATCTAGAGTTAAATACGCAATCTAAAATAAATGCATTCACAATAAAGTTCAATGTTGTAAACAATGAAATAGACGCAAAAGTCACCTTAGATGCTGAATCTACATTAGGTTTTTTAGCGCAACATAATATTTCCTTACTTACAGGCATTCAAAATAAATTAAAACTAAAAGGTAATGTGAGGTCACAGTTTAAATGGAAAAATAAGGTGCTTAATGTCAATAATCATGCTGAAAAACTGATATTGGAAAGTAAACAAGGGATTTTTGGTAGCGGGCCTTTTAAGCTTAACCACACTGTATCTTGGCATGGGGTAATTGATGAAAACGACATAAACTTAAAATTTGAACCTCAAAGTAAAGTTAACTTAGAATATAATCATGAAACCTTGCTAAACCTGTTAAAAGTGAAAAAAACTCCAAATTATTTGATTGATTTTTTAAATGATAATCCAATAAATAAACTGACTTTTAAGCCAAGCGGCTATTTAAAAGTAAATATTAAGAAAAAAACAATCATATTAGATTCATTACAGCTTAAAGCACTAAGCCTTGAAGAAGTGTCTTTTATAAAGTTGGATGAATTATCAACAAAATTTAATTTTGAAGAATTTAATAGTCAATTTGAACTGGATTCGAAATTGAATGCCGTAAGCAATTTTACCGATGAAGCGATAGCAACAAATTTAAAAGGTAATATACAACGAAAATCGGATAAACTTGATATTGAGCTTAAAGCTAACTCTTATATAGGGATTAAAGCTGTAAAATCTGAGTCTGTTTTCATTCCTTATTTAAAGTTACAGTTGGAAGGTAAGGTTAACCTAGAACCTAAAGTTGGATTGCATTTTGATTTAAATCTAGAGACTCTTGCGAATAAAGGCATGCTTAAAAATATTATTAAAACTAATCAGGTTTTATTGAATACAAAGGTAAGTGGCTCTTTAAAAGATATAAAAATAACAGGTACATTTAAACTTGATGATGTTAATTTAGCTCATTATTCAGTTAAGGGAGATTTAGTTTCACCTTATGTTGATATATCCATACCTCAATTAAGTTTGCCTAGTTTACTGGCATTTAATATTTCAAATAAACCAGATATAGAACTTATTGATGGATCATTAAGTTACCAGCTTAAAGGTCAGTTAAAAAATATCCAAGACATATTCAAAAATGATTTTGACTTGTCAGTCAATGTTATAAATGTGATTGGTGAAATAAATGATATATGGTTTGAAGATTTTAATTGGCAACAAGACTTTACTTTAAAAAATAATAAAATAATAACCAAGTCCATCAAAAAAAACCTATCTCTTTCAAGTGTTGATTTAGGTACGCCAATGACTAATTTATCTGCATCAAGCATCATTGATTACACCAATAATAAATTAAAAGTACATTTAATTGATTTTAATGCTCATGCATTTGGTGGCAGTTTGAGCATCCCTGATTTTTCATGGCCAATAGAAGCTAAAAAACTAGTCACGATAGAGCTAAATCAAATAGATTTAAGTAAAATTGTTGAACTTGAAAAACAACAAGGGATCCAAGTGACAGGTAAGGTGTCTGGTCAATTCCCTATTTTTATTGGTGATCAAATCACGATTGAAAACGGCAATTTATATAATGTAGGTGAGGGTATTATCCAAATTAAAGATAATCCAGGTGTCGAAGCATTGAAGCAAAGTAGTACAGAGCTTGCTTTAGCATTTGATGCATTGCAAAACTTACATTATCATCAATTAAATGCTGATGTGTTTATGTATGATGATGGCAGAATGTTACTTGATACTGTTATCAAGGGACGAAATCCTGATTTAGATAATGAAGTTAATTTAAACTTAAATATTAATTATGATTTATTGGGTTTAATTAAATCATTAAGGATTGCGGATAGTGTGGAAAATGAAATTATTCAAAAGTTACAACAAAATTAAGGACTGATTATATGAAAGAAATAATGGCTGTTAGTTTAGCTGTTTTTTTATTAGCTGCTTGTACACATAAAGTAGAAGTGAGTGCAAAAGAGCCAATAACAATTAACTTAAATTTAAAAATCGATCATGAAATTCGGGTAAAAGTAGATAAAGAACTTGATGATATTTTTAGCGAAGATAGCTCTATATTTTAAGGATAAAAAATGAATAAATTTATTAAATATACATCACTTGTACTAATAATGGTCACCATGTCATTTTCAGTATTAGCGCTAACTTTACAAGATGCTAAAAAACAAGGATTAATAGGAGAAATGCCAGATGGTTATCTTGGAGCAATTAAAAATAATGCACAAGTAACAAATCTTATTTCATCAGTAAATAAAAAACGTAAAGAGCTTTATATTTCACTAGCGCGTAAAAATAAAATTACTTTAACTCAAGTTTCTTCACTAGCAGGGAAAAAAGCGATTCAGAAAACATCTCAAGGAAATTACATTAAAAATAGCAAAGGCCATTGGGTGAAAAAGGATTGATTGTGAAAAAATATATTTCAATTCTAAGAGGCATTAATGTAAGCGGTCAAAAAAAAATTGTAATGAAAGATTTAAAGTCACTATATGAGCGTTTAGGTTTTGAAAATGTGACGACTTATATTCAAAGTGGCAATGTGATTTTTGATTGTGATAGTGACGATGTAAATGATATTAAAAGCAAAATAGAAACAGCAATTAAACAACAGTATGATTTTGAAGTGCCAGTGAATGTTAGGTCATCTTGTGAATTTAAGGAAGTGTTGGCGCGTGTACCTTTTGATGATGTTAACCTAGAAACCGATGGCACTAAAATGTTAGTGACTTTTTTAGATAAACAGCCTAAAAGCAATGAAATTGATGCTTTAATCGAATATGTAAAATCACCTGAAAAGCTGGTTTTAGGCGATAAATGTGTTTATCTACATTGCCCAAATGGCTACGGTAAAACTAAGCTGACAAATGTATTTATTGAGAAAAAGCTAAAAGTAATAGCGACAACACGTAATTTAAAATCAGTTTATAAACTATGTGAATTAGCAAGTTAAAGCTCTTTAAAATAAAAAAGCCGTTTGAAAATTATTTATATAATTAAACTCTTTTTTTGTGGTTTTCAAAGCGCTTTATACTGCGTTATTGATTTTGATAATGGAATAACCATTGTCTGTAACCAGTGCCTAGCCTAAAACGCTTTGAATTTTCGCTGAATGAGCACTTCATTAACTCAAATGGTATTACTTTATGCGTTTTTTCTTGCGCTACACTTAAAGTTATTCAGCGATTACTTTTTGGTACCTTTTTACTTGTTTTTCTAAAAAAGGCACATTCTGTGGCGATGATTTTTCTGCAATTTCAACTGCTTTTTTAAAGCTATCTAGTGCTTCTTTTTTTGCATTTATATTTTCATAGCCACGCGCCAAAGCAAGCCTTGCACCAGGAGAGTCTGGGTGGTTATTTGTATTTTGTAAAAATATCTCCACTGCTTGCTTTGGCGCTTGATCCATAAAATTATAACCTAATCGACGAACTGTACGTTCTGGTACTTGATCTGAAACTTGATATTTACTACTGCGGTTTCTATAAAACGACTCAAGTCCTTTTATACCGCCGTGATTTTTGAAATCTTTGATGTTGGCATAACTCGGGGCATGATAATCTGAAAATACATTTGATATGCCTTGGTATAAAGTTAGATAAGGGGTGGTCATATGTACTTGCTCAGGTATAAATTCATAGTGCCACTTTAATGACTTAGGCGCTTGTTTTTTCATTAAGGCTACAAATTTATCTAAAGCTTCCGTTACTTCAATACCCTCAGCTGCTGCATCAGTCATAGTGAAATAGAGTGATTTATTAATATCTTTATTGTTTTTTAATAATTTTTCAAATCCTTGATAAAGTTCGCTATCACTTGGAGATAAATATGGGCTTGCAGCAATATAGTTTTCAAATAAGTCAGGTTTTTTAGCAAGTACTTTTAAAACAAATGCCCCAGCCATTGAATGGCCAAAAATGGTTTTATGATCAGAGGTTCTATAATTCTTATTGGTATAAGGAATGACTTCATCAGATATAAACTTCAAAAAAGCATCTTTTTGAGCACCTAAATCACGACCTCGAGTGCCAGAGTTATTAGGTAAGGCAACAATAATACTTTGAGGCATTCTATTTTGTTGATCTAAAATGTTAGCCGCGACAGTTGCATGCCTAAAGTGGCTATTACCATCTAAAACGAATATAACAGGGTAGTTTTTTTCAGATTTATTATAATCATCTGGTAAATGAACAAGTAACTCACGTTCTTCATTTAAAATTGTAGATTTAATTTTAAAGCGTTCACCTACTTTATAAGAGATCTCTTCTCCTTGGTTTTTATCTAGTAAGTTTTCGGTTGATTGCCCATTAACCACTAAAGGTAAAAAACAAAATGATGTAATAAGTGCTATTTTTTTTAATCGCATATTTAGTCCATTGAATACTCATGTGACGAGAAAGGAATATATTTCCCTTTGTGGTAATCAATATGCGCTCACTTGCTAGATTAATACATGCTAAATACGATGAACTGCATTTAAAATCGGATAAATAAACATCTTTTAAAATTTTTATTCGAACGACTATTAAACTGAATTTAAAATTTTTATTTACTCGTTTACGCTAAATTTAAACTAAAAGTTAAATAAATAATGAATAAACCTCAGGGGAAGGTGAATATAAATGCACTTTGGCATTTCATTTGGATATTAATAAGTTACATTCGTTAACGTCAGGTATTGTAATGTCCCCTTTAATAGCAATATAATAGTAAAGTATTGCATTTTTCTCCACATTTGTATGTTAGAAGTCATTTTGATAGGAAACATTGATGAACAAACGATTTGTAAAATCACTTTTAGTTACAGCTCTTGCCGCTACAGGAATGAAAGCAATTGCATCAGAACCTGTATGTAAAGGACCTATTTTTGGTATTACAACTGACTCAGGTCAAGGTGTAATATATGAATTAGATGAACACACTGGTGCAAGTAAAGAAGCATCTTTAGCGCTTTACGGTTCTGCAGCTTTAGCTTTTCATAGTGATGAAAATCGTCTTTATTATGTTTCAGTGCCTCAAAATAATGGTAAATCTTATCTAGCATATTACGATGTACGAACAGGTCAAAATGTTCAAGTTGGTGAAACGCATTATACATATCGTTTAGTATTCTCGCCTGATGGCTCAACTTTATGGGCTGCAACAGATGATACGTTGTTTACAATTGATACAAGTTCAGGTGATGTTTCAATTTACGGCGAATTAACAGGTTTTAAATCTCAAAGTGACAAAAACTGGGGTGATTTAACTTTTATTGGTGAACAACTTTATCTAGTAAGCCGAAATGGGTTATATAAAGTAAATACAAATTCAATGACTGTAGAGATTGTTTATGGTCATAATTTAGGTCTGGCGACAGGTTCAACAGTAAACCAATATGGCGAACTAATTATTGCACGCCAACAGGCACAGGGAAAAACAGATTTATTTAGGGTTGATGTTAATAAAAATGAATCAGTTCTTTTATCAACTGTCCCACATGTTATTACCGATTTAGCGACTCCAACTTGTAATTCAGGTGGTGATTCTGGCGGGCGTGATAATTATATTAAAGTAAGTGCTGTTTATTCATTGGACTCAGATCCTCAAGAAGGAGATGATTCGCATATACGAATGAAGTTTAATGAAATTCTTGAAGAAGATGCCGATATTAATATTCGTTTATCAAACAATACAGCGCAAAAAGGGAAGGATATTGAAACCTCAGCCTTTGTATCTTTCGATCGAGGTGAAACTTACCCGTTTTTAATTGACTTATCGAGCCCTACAAAAATTACAGTACCTGCTGGCGATCGTTATATTGATCTTTTAATCCCTTTAATTGACGATAATAAAGTAGAGCCAACAGAATTTTTTGATATTGAAGCTTGGCATAGAGACTCGCAATCAGATTTACTATCTTTGACACAAGCTGTTATGGATGCTGAACAAGGACAAAGTGATTTAAAAGTTAGTGCTGTATATTCTTTAAATAGTGATGACAAAGCGAAAGAAGGCAAAGATGCCAAAATCCGCCTTAAATTTAATGAAGTTTTAACTGAACCAGCTGTATTAAACCTTGAATTAGAAAGCTTAACAGCGGTGATTGGAACCGATTTAGAGGTTGAAGCTCAGATTTCATTTGATCGCGGTGAAACCTTTGTTGAAAATGTTAGGTTGTCTAATACTCAGCAAATAACGGTGCCTGCTGGTGGTCGTTATGTTGATATCTCTATTCCTGTAATCAATGACGATATAAAGGAAGCAATAGAGGCATTTAATTTTATTGCATGGCATAAAACATCGCAATCAGATAGAGAAGTTGAAACGATTTACATTGAAGATAAAGACGGTAATAGTGAACTGGAAGATATTTCAGTAACTGCTGTTTATCCTCTTTATAATGAAGTAACTGAAGGCGATAAAGCACACTTTAGAGTTAAATTTAGCGACGAATTAGCTCAAGAGCAAGACGTAAGATTGAAGCTGATAGATTTAAGTGCTGATGAAGATGATGATTATTCAACATTAACTGAAATATCTTTTGATCAAGGTAATACTTGGGTAATTAACGAAGACTTAGATCATAAAACGAAAGTAGAAGTACCTGCTGGTACACGTTATGTTGATGTACGAGTGCCGACTTTATTTGATGATACTGAAGAATCAATTGAGAAATTTGCTTTATGGGCATATTTAATCAGTGGTGGTGAAGATAAATCTCAAGGTGAAGTTTCAATTATTGATCGTGGTAATGGTGGTGGTTCTGGTAATGCTCCTGGTATTGTGAGTATGACAGCAACACCTGATCCAGTACAAGAAGGTGGTACAGTTGCATTTAATATCTGTTTAGATACGGCATTAACTGAAGATGCTAATTATTATGTTGAGTTTGTTTCCAATGGTGCTGAATTAACTAGTGATATTGACAGTACTGCACAAGTGAGTTTTGATGATGGCATTAGTTTTAGTAAATCTATCTCATTATCAGGACTTGCTCATCTTGATGTACCAAGCGGTAACAAGTGTTTTATTGTTTCAGTAGATGTATTAACTGATAGTGAAGTAGAAACATCTGAACAGTTCTCTATTGCAGCATGGGGTAAAGATGATGGTATTGATAGAACAAGCCAGATTGTAGATATTACTGATACAAGTAAATATACATCACCAGCCATTGATTCTTTAGTAGTTTTAAATGATACAGTAAAAGAAGCGGATACATTTTTAGTTGTTGCTACGCTTGATACACAAACAACAGAAATAACCGAATACTTCCTTAAACTTGAAGATATAGATACAAGCTTAAATAAAGATTACTCGCCTATTATTTCTTTAAGCACAGATGGCGGCACTAATTGGTCTAACATCAATTTATCGCAAACTAGCTCAATTAAAGTTCCATCTGGTATAAATGAAATTAGAATTAAAATAGATACATTAGCAGATGATGAATCAGAAGAGTTAGAGGCGATGAAACTTGTTATTGCTTCAAAAGATGATTTTTCTGATAAGACAATTATTGCATTAAATATTGAAGATAATACGCCAGTTATACAACCTATTTTAGATTCCATCGAAGCTCAAAATATCAATGTTGATGAAGGCGCTAACATTGTTTTTGAATTTGAATTAGATAAGGCTACATTACAAAATACTGCTATTTATTTAGATCTATCATCTGATAACGCGGATGCTGATGAAGACTACTTAAATCTAGCTGAATTCAGTATTAATAATGGTAATAGCTGGTCACCAGTACTATTAGATAATGAAGGTGAGCTTTCATTATCTAAAGATATCTCTGAATTTTTAGTACGCATAACAACGAATGAAGATCATGAAATTGAAGATGAAGAATCAATCTCATTATCGGGTTGGACTAAGCAAGATAAATCAGATTTAGTGACAGCTTATGCATCTATTACAGATATAACACCTCCAGCGCCAGTTGTTGACTTTATAAGTGTAAGTAAAAACCCATTACCTGAAGGTGAAGATACAATTTTCACTATTAATTTAGATCGTAAGCTGCCAATTGAAGCCGATTTAAACCTATCCCTATCAAGTATTGATGCTGAATTTAATAAAGATTTAAATAGTGAAGTTGAGATAAGTACTAATGGCGGCAATACTTGGACTAAATTAAATTTAGATAGTGACCAAGAAATTACGCTTGCTGAAGGAACGCGATTTGTTTTTGTAAAAGTATTCTCTTTAACTGATTCAAAGTTAGAAGAAACCGAATCTTTTAGTTTATCTGCATGGTTAACAGATGATAGTTCTGATTTGGCAACAAAAAGTGTAAATATTATTGATGGCACTGCACCAAACCCAGTTGTGACAAGTGTTGTTGCAACACCTGATCCTGTATCTGAAGGTGCTTCAACTACATTTACTATTAGTTTTGACTCAAAAGTTGATCGTGAAATAGCACTTCCACTACAACTAACTGGCGGTAGCGCCCAAGCGCCAGATGATTTCTCGACAACTGTTGAGGTCAGTACAGACAAAGGTCAAACTTGGGATGTATTACTCTTAGCATCAGCGCTAGAATTAACAATTCCAGCAAACACCGAAACCGTATTGGTTAAAATTCAAACTCAATCAAATGATGAATTTGAAGAGAATGAAACATTTGCACTAACAGCGGGTGGTGTTACTGGTAATGTAACTATTAAAGATGATGATAATGCGCAACCTGAACCAAAAAATGATATTGGTGTAACAGATGAAGATACTGAGCTAGAGAATTTAAATGTTCTGCTTAATGATGAAGATCCAAATGACGATGAATTAGTTATTGAAGGTATACCAACTGCTTTACATGGAACAGTAACAGTAAATACTGATCAAACATTAAACTACAAACCTCAGAGCAACTACTTTGGTGAAGATACGATTACGTACTTTGTAAGTGATGGCGAAGGTGGTATAGCAAGTGCTCAAGTTAAAATTACAGTAGAGCCAATTAACGATAAACCTGTTGCAGGTGAAAAAGAATTAAATACTAAAGAAGATACTAAATTAGACTCGATTAATTTGTTTTCTCATATTAAAGATGATGATGAAGATGAATTATCTTTAGTTGGAGTGCCAACTGCACCAAATGGTGAAATAACAGTAAATAGTAATGGCACAATAGATTATATGCCAAGTCTTAACTTTAATGGC
>Ga0209396_1004060_pt1 | contig 14387 bp, 14 predicted proteins | sample GOMGulsemesocosm_6_FD_184638 | JGI IMG/M metagenome (GOLD analysis project Ga0209396, IMG submission 184638) | Methane-oxidizing microbial communities from mesocosms in the Gulf of Mexico - GOM8C Gulf of Mexico (SPAdes) (version 2) | ecosystem: Environmental > Aquatic > Marine > Cold seeps...
ACAAGCCGTCACCATGGAAATGTGAACGACCCCAAGGAATTGGACCAGCGTGACTGTAGCTTGCTATCAAGGTGACTCGTATGTTGTTATTGGGCGGACTGACTAGATGATTCTTTAGAAAATGCTGTTTTTCCTCTCCTCATATACCAATGCACGTAATATCTGTTGCAATAAAATACTGATCACTAATCAGGTCTAAATTAATCCCGCTGAGTGTTAATTTTTCCTGCGTTTACTGCCATCTAAATTTTATTGCAACCGGTATGACACCTTCATTTTTATACATCTATTTTTAAGAACAGGATGAAATAATGCAGTTGTTAATTAGTTTAGTCGGTATTTTAGTACTGATTTTATGTGCATGCGCACTTTCTGAAAACCGTAAAGCGATCAATTGGCGTACCGTAGGTGGGGCATTGTTCCTGCAAGCTGGTTTTGCTGCAATTGTGCTTTATTCTTCAATTGGCCAAACAATGCTAGGTGCGATGAGTAGCGGTGTTGCCAGCATTTTAGGTTTTGCTGACGTGGGTATCCAATTCTTATTTGGTGATTTAGCGACGGAAGGTTTTATCTTCGCGATCCGCGTTTTACCCTTAGTTATCTTTATTAGTGCGCTTATCTCATTGCTTTATTACATTGGTATCATGCAGTGGGTAATTAAAGTGATTGGCGGTGGTATCCAGAAATTTCTCGGTACCAGCCGTGTTGAATCATTAGCAGCAACTGGTAACATTTTCCTCTCGCAAGGTGAATCACCTTTATTAGTTAAGCCTTTCTTACCAAAAATGACACGTTCAGAATTGTTCGCAGTAATGACAGGCGGTATGGCATCAGTTGCCGGTAGTGTTCTGGGTGGTTATGCAGGTTTAGGTGTGGAACTCAAATACCTGATTGCAGCAAGTTTCATGGCGGCGCCGGGCAGTTTATTGATGGCAAAGTTATTAGTGCCAGAGCAAGAAACAGTAACGGAAGATACTGATATTGAAATGGCAAAAAGCGAGCATAGCAACGTGATTGATGCATTGGCTGCTGGTGCGATGAATGGTATGAAGGTCGCAGTGGCAATCGGTACTATGTTAATTGCATTTGTAAGTGTGATTGCAATGGCTAATGCGGGTTTAGAAACGGTCGGTAACTGGGTAGGTTTTGAGAGCCTAACATTACAAAGTGTGCTGGGTTATATCTTTGCGCCACTTGCATTTATGATTGGTGTACCAGAAAGTGAAATGCTGGTAGCGGGTTCATTCATCGGTCAAAAAATGATCCTAAATGAATTTGTGGCTTTCATGGACTTCGCATCAGTCAAAGAGACTATCTCTGAGCACAGCCAAGTGATCATCACTTTTGCATTGTGTGGTTTTGCTAACATTGGTTCTATCGCCATTCAAATCGGGTCTATCGGGGTGATGGCACCAGAGCGTCGCTCAGACGTAGCAAGTTTAGGTTTTAAAGCAGTATTAGCGGCAACACTGGCTAACTTAATGAGCGCTGCATTAGCGGGTATCTTCATTAGCTTGTAGAAGGCATAAGTCGAATCACTATCGCGAGTTGTAGCTATGACTCGTTAAGGCGAATTGAAGTATAGAAAGGCACACACTAACTGAAGTTGGTGCGTGCCTTTTTTGTTATGTACAGTTAACCACTTGCTTGCTGTTCATGTCTTGAAAACGGCAATATGCAATAAATGCAAATACACACACGTACATACTGAATAAATAGACAATCGCTGCAATCGCGAATTCAGGTTGCTTTAAAATCGCCATGGCAATCACGACAGCGAGTACGTAGTTTTGGATACCAATTTCAATACAGATCGAACGAGCTTGTTGTCTGTTTAGTTTCAGTAGTTTAGCTATGGTCACGCCAAGTACCATCATCACAATATTCAGTGTTAGTACGGGCGCTAAGGCCAATTCGATAATGATCTCTAGGCTTGGATACACTTCGGCGAACAAGAGGCACATAACAAATAAGATCGAAGCAAAAGAAAGCTTTGTGGCGTACGGTTCGATTGTTTGTGCAAGTGATGATGTAAAATGGCGAAGTATCATGCCAATTGCGACGGGTAAGATAATCAGCTTTAAAATTTGAAGCATAGATGGCAGTAAAGGCAGGTAAATAGTTTGACCTTCACCTGTCAAATTCATAAAACCTAAGTTAATAAATAATGGGGTTGTGAATACCACTATGATGCCACTTACCGCGGTAAGAGAAACAGATAAAGCCACATCACCTTTTGCTATGTGGGTGAAAAAATTTGACGTAGCAGCGCTCGGGCAGCATGCCAATATAATCATACCAATCGAGATCGGAAAAGCAGGGGCAAAAATAGTAATAAGTAAAAATGCGATAGCAGGTAGGGCAAGTATTTGAATCAGTAACCCTGTGATAACAGGTAGGGGTTGGCTAATGATACGAGAAAAATCACTGAGTTTGAGGGTTAACCCCATCGTAGCCATCATAAGAATTAACGCCGCAGTGGCAATATCTGAGACATTGTAACCACCAAACGTTAAGTTAAGTAAGTTGATAACGGGTATATCCATTTGGTCTTAGTCCTTTAAAAAAACAGAATTTTAAATAATGTAAAATCATATTATATAAAGCATTGTATTAATTCGTTAAATTAACTATCAGCACAGGTTTAAGCTTGGGGGGATTGTATTTAAATTACTGTTGGTTAGTAAAGTAACTTGGCTAGATAACAGCTTAAAGTAAGTTTAAATGTGGATAATGTGATGTAAGTGGTGACATGTATTATAAAAGTTAGGATGATTAGAAGGGCACATTTTAACATTTGGCTGAAATGTGCCTTTTATTAATACTAACTTACTTGTGCTAAAGCATTAGTGTCAGCAACTAAGCGTTTACCGTCTTTATCAAACAGGTGTAAATGTTGTTTTGCGACATTTAGCGTTAAGACTTCTTTAGTTGATAAGTGTAATTCGGGTGTTAATGCGGTAAATATTTTCTCATTTACTAAACCATGAACTAGTTGATTTGGGCCTAAAGGTTCAACGGCCTGCACAGTCAATGAAAAACTTAAGCCTGAATTTGAAGCCTCTAATAGCGCATGCTCAGGTCTAATACCTAACTGGATCTTCTGCGCGGGTAAATGCGCGTACTCAGCAAGAAATAAGCTTTGATGTTCAAAATTGATCATGCCATCAGCAATTTCAGCTTGGTGAAAATTCATCGCCGGACTACCAATAAAACTGGCGACAAAGGTACTTGCAGGCTGGTGATAGACTTCTGCAGGAGTACCTACTTGTTCAATCTCGCCTTGATTCAATACGATGATACGGTCTGCTAATGTCATGGCCTCAACTTGGTCGTGAGTAACGTAAACACTCGTTACCGCTAATTCACGTTGTAGTTTCTTAATCTCCAAGCGCATATGGGCACGCAATGAGGCATCGAGATTAGAGAGGGGCTCATCAAATAAGAACAGCTGTGGGTCGCGGACAATCGCTCGACCCATAGCTACACGTTGGCGTTGACCACCGGATAATTTAGCCGGTTTACGATCTAAATAATCCGCTATTTTCAGTGTTTTTGCGACTTTTTCAATTTTTGATTCGATAGTGTCTCTATCAACACCGCGGTTCTTTAAACCATAGGCTAAGTTTTCATATACTGTCATATGTGGATAGAGCGCGTAGTTTTGAAATACCATGGCAATATCACGACTTGCTGGTTTTTCGGTATCGATACGACGGTTATTCAGTTGTATTTCGCCGCCTGTGATTGGTTCTAAACCGGCGATTGAGCGTAAAATAGATGATTTACCACACCCTGATGGACCAACTAAAACAATGAATTCACCTTGTTTAATATCGACTGAAACGCCTTTTACCGCTTGGTGGCCGTTGTCATAAGTTTTAACTAAATTTTTAAGTGCTAACATATTCTATCTCTTTACTAATTTGTTGTGGCGATGCTGTTGGTGATGAGTACATCGATGGCTACTTTTCTGTTTCAACCAGGCCTTTAACAAACCAGCGTTGGAAAATGATGACGACTAAGATGGGTGGCAGCATAGCGAAGATAACTAATGCGAATGCTTGGTCATAACGCGGTTGACTGCTTTGGCTAATGTCGCTCAGTAGTTGTTTAATTCCCATGACGATGGTGTTGTAGCTTTCATCTGTGGTCATCATGATTGGCCATAAATACTGATTCCAACCGACGACAAACATAATAATGAAAATCGCCGCAATCATGGTTTTTGATAAGGGTAATAAAATATCCACAAAGAAGCGTATTGGTCCGGCATTATCAAGTTGTGCAGCTTCCAATAGCTCATTTGGAATGGTGCGGAAAAACTGGCGGAAGAAGAAAGTCGCCGTCGCAGATGCAATGAGCGGCAAAATCAACCCTGAAAAGCTATTAAGCATGCCCAAATTAGCGACAACTTCATAAGAGGGGATGATACGAACCTCAAGTGGCAGCAGTAAGGTGACAAAAATCAACCAGAACCACAGTGATGCAAACGGCATGCGGAAATAAACGAGTGCGTAAGCGGCCATCATCGAAATGATGATCTTGCCGATAGCAAAACCAAGGCCCATGATCATAGAATTGATAATCATGGACTTGGCGTTTACATCGCTGCTAAAGCCGATGCTTTTGTCCCAAACTTCACTGTAAACCGTAGTGAAGTTACCACCCGGAAACCACTGCAAACCATCACTGATAATGGTATTTGGATTGTGCGTTGAACTGGCGAATATTAGCCAAATAGGCATGATCATAAAGAGTGCGCCGATAATCAGGATCACATGATCTAACCATTGATTTTGTTTCATAATAAAATTCTCAAAGTTGTAACTATTGTCTGTTATTAAAGCTGTCGCTATTGATCGCGATTAAAGTGTTAACTGCAGACCGCGATTAATAGTGCACACGTTTTTCGACAAACTTAAATTGCATCCAAGTCAACGCCAATACTAAAACCAGTAACACCACAGATTGAGCTGCGCTGCCACCAAGGTCTGTACCGATAAAACCATCACGGTAAATCTTATACACCAGTGAAGTTGTTCCGCCGCCAGGTCCGCCTGATGTTAAGGTATCGATAACCCCGAATGTTTCAAAGAAGGCATAGGTTAAGTTGATGACCAATAAGAAGAAACCTGTTGGCGCAAGTAGCGGGAAGGTAATAGTCCAGAATCGGCGACGATCACTCTCACAGTCAAGCATTGCGGCTTCATTCACTGCAAATGAGATCGACTGTAAACCGGCTAAAAAATAAATGAAATTGACCGATACTTGCTTCCACACCGAAACTAAAATTAACACAAACGTGGCGTCAAAAGGGTTGGTATATAAGCTAAAGTCCCAACCTAGACTAGCAAAAATTTCGGTGAATACGCCAATATGTGGATTAAAGATAAAACCACCCATAATACCAGCGACGGCTGGTGCTACAGCATAAACCCAAGTTAAGGTGATTTTATACGCATTCTTACCATGTAAGATGTTGTTGGCTTTAACGGCGAGCAATAGGGCAAGTGCTAACGATAAAAACGATACAACTACTGCAAAACCTAGGGTAAAAAACACTGATTTTAAGTATTCAGCAGAATTAAAAATGATGCTGTAGTTTTCTAGTCCGACAAACGTAGACGATAAGCCCCATGGGTCTTCTAGCATAAACGAGAGATAAATGGCTTCAGCGGCTGGATAGAAAAAAAACACCGCAATAATTGCAATTTGTGGTACTAAAAGAATATAAGGCAATGCCGAATGGGTAAATTGTTGGCGTTGTTCCACAATAAAAACCTAATGAATTGAAGTAATAAATTAGCTGTGGCGCACGTCATGTGCACCACAGTCAGTAATAGGTTATCGCACAGTTCGAGCGAAACGATTTAAGATAACCTGACTTTCTTTGTCGATGTTGTTGAGCGCTTTTTCTACCGTTGTGCGGTTAGCAAAGACGTTATCAAACTCACGATGCATGACTTCTTGGATTTGTGAGTAGAAACCTAGACGGTAACCTCGCGTCCATTCGCCACCTGGTAAGCTTAATTGTTTAACACCGATTTCAGCATCAGGTTGTTCTTGGTAGTAACCTGATTGCTTAGTTAGCTGGTAAGCGGCTTTTGTTACGGTTACGTAACCAGTCGATTTGTGCCAGAACATTTGTGTTTCAGGGCTGGTTAAGAAGCTAAAAAATGCGGCAACAGCTTGCTGCTCTTTTTTCGGTTTACCATCAATGGCGAATAATGCGGCACCACCAATAAAGGTACGACCGGCTTCTTCATTTATTGATTTCCAGTACGGCAGGTAAGTTGTGCCTAAATCAAAATCAACGCGATTTCGTAAACCACCAAATGAACCTGATGAACCCATCCACATCGCCACTTGTTCTTTTTCAAATGGTGTTTGGTTTGCATTCCAATCAGAGCCGTAATACTTGTAATAACCTTTATCAGACCAGTCTTTCAGTTTGTTAAAGTGCATTGCCATATCAGGCGTATTCAGCATGATTTTCGTGGCTGGCGCATCAAAACCATTGTTCTTGTTGGCAACCGGTAAGTTATGACGTGACTTGAAATTTTCGAACATGATCCAAGGTGTCAGCGATTGTGAGAAAGTCGCATAGCCTTGTGCTTTTAGTTTCTTCGCAACTTGTTCCATGTCTTCATAAGTCTTAGGTGCGTCAACACCCACTTTATCGAGAATGTCTTTGTTGTAATACAGTACAGGCGTTGAACTGTTGAAAGGCATGCCAATCATTTTACCGTTACTGTCAGCATAAAAGTTACGTACGCCAGCAATATAGTCTTGATTGTTAAATGCATAACCTGATTCAACCAGAATATCTTGTACCGGTTTAGCGACACCAGGTGCGTTAATTATCGTTGCTGCACCGACATCAGCAACTTGTAGAATGTTCGGCGCTTGATCGGCTCGGTAGGCTGAAATACCTGCTGTTAAAGTTTCAACGTATGACCCTTTAAATACCGGCGTAATCTTGTATTCATCTTGTGAAGCATTAAAATCACGAGCAATAGTATTGACTGTTTCGCCGAGCTGGCCACTCATCGCATGCCACCAAGTAATATCCGTTGCAGCTAGGGTTGTACTGGATAGTAGTGAAGCAAGAACACCTGTTATCAATTGCTTTTTCATCTCAATCCTTAATGATTATGTTGTTATTAACAGTAAATGTGCTGCTTATAATAGGGGGGGATGATGACAGTAATGTTTCACTTTTGTTGTGTTCTTGTGATTGTTGCAACACTAAGTTACTCTATGAAAATATAAAGGTTCACTTACTATGATGGTAAGTTTAATAGTCAACCGGTTATGTGTTGTAACGTGGAGATATAAAGTATGTTTGGAGTAACAGAACTGTGGTTATTTGTGCTATCGGGCGTCATGCTAAATTTGATCCCAGGGCCTGATTCTTTATATGTTATTGGGCGCAGTGCAGGGCAAGGGTTTCGTGCGGGTTCTGTTGGTGCATTTGGTATTGGTGCTGGCACATTAGTGCATGTATTTGCCGCCGCGTTTGGTTTATCAGCTATCTTAGCTACATCAGCTATGGCGTTTACAGTGGTTAAGGTGATTGGTTGTATCTATCTGTTATACATTGGGTTTAGTATGCTTTTGTCAAAGAGTAAAGCGGCTGATGTTGATGCGATTAAAGTAGATAGTAAAAATACATCGTTATCACAGATCTTCTTTCAAGGCTTTTTAACTAATGTCCTCAATCCAAAAGTAGCCTTGTTCTTTCTGGCTTTTGTACCGCAATTCATTGCGATGGATTATCCACATAAAGCGATGTCATTTATCTTCCTCGGCATTATTTTTAATATTAATGCGATGATCTGGTGTCATCTTCTGGCTTGGTCATCTTCTTCGATTGGCGGCAAACTCAAAAATAACCAGCGTTTGACTACTTATCTAACCAAGTTTACGGGTGCTTTATTCCTATTTTTTGGTATTAAATTAGCGTTAAGTAAACAAAGTTAAACTCACCATAATTATGAGGGGTGTTTTAGCCCCCAATTCAAAATGCTAATACCCACGATTTTTCCGAACTTAAACACTATTAATATTGCTGAAGGTTATCAAGTCACTGATGATTTATTAGTCACACCCTCAATTCGTTATGACTATGTGCGCAGCGAAGGTAAAGCTAACTTAGCCAGTGATTATAATGATCCAACCGTGGGGCATGACTATAGCGCGGTATCGCATGACGGCTGGAGTCCTCGACTTGAGTTAGATTAATATCGCCCCTTTTGGGCGTTTACTAGATATTGGCATATAATTATACCCTAGGGAGAAAGTGAGTATTATTTCGTCATTAACCTTGATAAACCTATTTAATTTTGTATAGGTTTCATCGATTTTAGTCTAATTTTGATGAGGTACAACTGGTTAATAACTGGTTGGTTAAAGGTAAAAATTCAATGCAATTTATAAATAATTTTAGAGGCATTGCAATTTTATTAATCATGTTGATCCATGCAATCGGCACGGTTAATAATGATGGCTCGATGATCTTGTATGGTATTGGCTTGCTACTTGATAATACAACTATTTTATTTGTAGTTGTTGCAGGTTATTTATTCTCATCATTATCGACAAATTTTAATTATCTAAAGTATTTAAAACATAAATTTAAAATCATTATTATCCCTTATTTTTTTGTTTCACTTCCTGCTATTTTTATTTATCTGTCTGGGCTTAAAAGTACCCATTTCTGGATTGATATGAATTGGTTTAATAGTTTAGGTCTGGTTTATCAATATTTGTATTTTATGCTATCAGGGGCACATCTTGTCACACTGTGGTTTATTCCCATGATCATTCCACTTTATCTTTTCAGTCCGAGTTTTCTTTATATTAAAAGTAAACAATTGTTAGGTGTTTTTTTTATACTGTCTTTAATACCTGCATTGTGGTTTGGACGTCCTGAATTTAGTGTGAATAATGTAATTTGGACTCTGTATTTTTTACCGACTTATGTGTTGGGGATGTTACTTTGGCAGCGGCCACGCATATATGGAGAATTGGTAAAATATAGTGGACAAATTTTATTGGGTTATGTCGTTATTTATCTTTGTTTGTCATGGGACGCTGCATTTAGTACATCAGTAGATCTACTGTGGAAAATGGCGTTGTCGGTGATCTTAATGGCGTTTGCAAAACGTTATTTAGCCAAGAAAAACAAGTGTCTAAATATGTTCGCCCGTTTAAGTTTTTATTTATATTTTGTGCATGGCTATTTTATTTCAACAATCCGGATAGTGTATAACCAATATCTGAGCGTCGAAGTAACAGGGGTATTTGCAGCATCTGCAAGTTTTGCGCTAACGCTGATTCTATCATTATCCTCATTTGTAATAATAAAACTAATTTTGAAAGAAAAATCAAAAATGTTTATCGGATTATGATCTCAAAATTCTTAGAGGTAGGGGACGTGTATGTTTTTTGATGATTTAAGCCGATTTAAAGATAACATTGCGATAATTGATGCGGTCAGTGGTGATACGATCACTTATGCTAATCTTAATCATCAAGTAGAGATATTATCCCTGCAACTTGGTAATAATAAAGAATTGGTATTTATTGAATCAAAAAATACTATTATGTCGGTGGTCTGTTACTTAGCTTGTTTAAAAAGTAATAAAGTTGTTTATCTTGCGGATGACTTTAACAGTGACAAATCAATCAAGCTGATTAAAAATTACCAACCAAATTTGCTTATTGATGGTCTTGGAGTGATTTGCCAGCATGCACAATGCAAATACCAGTTACATCCAAACCTAACCTTGTTGCTGTCGACATCAGGCACTACGGGTACCCCAAAATTTGTCAAATTAAGTACCAGTAATATCCAGTCAAACACTGAGTCGATTGTTGAATACCTGCATTTGACTGAAAATGATATTGCTTTAGCACATCTAAAATTACATTATGCGTATGGCTTATCTATTTTACATTCGCATTTGCAAGCGGGTGCATGTACAGTTTTTACTGCACATAGCGTATTAGATACTGGTTTTTGGCATGATTTAGAGACGTATTCTGCGACCAGCTTCGCGGGTGTCCCTTATACTTTTGAAGCATTGTTAAAGACCAATTTTGACTTTAAAACATACCCTAGTTTACGTTATGTCACGCAAGCAGGAGGTAAGCTCGAAGGTTTTATAGTCAAAGAATATGCGTTGCAAGCGCAAGCGAACGGGGTGGAGTTTTTTGTCATGTATGGTCAGACTGAAGCCTCGCCGAGGATCTCTTATTTACCGCCGCACCTGACTGTCGACTTCCCAAACACCATCGGCCGTGCTATTCCGCAGGGGGAGTTATATATTGTTGATGACGAAGGACACGAGATTAAAGCATTAGATAAAAGTGGTGAACTTGTTTATCGCGGCGACAATGTGATGATGGGTTATGCCAAGTCAGTGACTGGTTTGGCTGACGATGAAACCCCAGAGGTGTTACTTACTGGTGATATTGCTTGTCGGACGCATCATGATCTTTTTTACTTAGTCGGTCGAACCAAACGGTTTGTGAAATTATTTGGATTGCGAATTCACCTTGATGATGTGCAAAGTTTTGTTAAAAGTCATTATCCGCAAAGTGCAGTAACAGGTAATGATAGTGCTATTATTATCGCCTTGGAATCAAGCTGCGATGATGTCGATAAAACTCATTTATTGACACTATTAAGTGACTACTATTCATTACCGCGTGATAAATTCATCATCAATATATTTAATGCCATTCCACTACTCTCTAATGGCAAATATGACTTTAGGGCGATTACAAATCATGCCTATAAAGAACCTACTGTTGGATTTTTTCAGCGTACTTTATGCTCTATTTCAAGTATTTTAGAATTAGATGAGAAAGAGTGGGAGAGTATTAGCCACCTATTTATTGATGCACTAGATTTAGCTGAGTTATCCCCCGATGAAAATTTCCACAGTTTAAATGCCGATTCATTGTCTTTTGTTTATTTATCGGTAGAACTAGAGCACTGTTTACGAAGCGAGTTGCCCAAGCATTGGCAGCAATGCAGTGTTGCAGAATTAGATCAAATTTATGCAAGCGTACGGTTTAATGGATAGACTTTTTAGGTTACATAAATAGACAGTTTACGGTTACAGAAATAGACATTTACTCCCCCCTTTATCTATCATTATTGTTACCGCAAGGTTAATGCAAGGTTTTGCTCTCGTTAAATGCACCTCTATGGGGTTATATCTAATCCTATTGATTTAGATCAATTTTTTAGTTTTCCACTGCGCTAGTATCCGAGTGATTAATCTAATCAAGGAGGCTATGTTGGTTAACACGTTTAAAACCCTACTTAAATTTATGTTGGGAAGTATCAGGGATCTAGCTCCCATCATTCTAGTGATTTTATTCTTCCAGCTAGTGGTTATTCAGCAACCGCTACCGAATGTCGGCCAACTTCTGATTGGCGTACTGTTTGTATTATTAGGACTAACCTTCTTTATTCATGGCCTTGAACAAGGTTTATTTCCCATCGGCGAATCTATGGCGCATGCGTTTGCGCGTAAGGGCAGTGTTGGTTGGTTGTTAACTTTTGCATTTTGTCTTGGTTTTGGTACCACTGTTGCGGAACCAGCATTAATTGCCGTTGCTGCAGAAGCTGCGAGGGTTGCTGCGAGTGGTGATCTTATCGGCACGACACAAGTTGCAATGGATGAATATGCCCAAGGCCTGAGAATGAGTGTAGCCTTGAGTGTTGGTATTGCGATTGCGATTGGTGTATTGCGCATTATCAAAGGCTGGCCACTGCAGTGGTTCATTATTGGTGGTTATGTGCTGGTGGTGATCATGACGATGTTTGCACCGGCTGAGATTATTGGTATTGCCTATGATTCGGGCGGTGTAACGACATCAACGATCACAGTACCACTTGTCACTGCATTAGGTGTGGGGCTTGCTTCTTCTATTAAAGGTCGAAATCCGATGATTGATGGTTTTGGTCTTATCGCGTTAGCATCGCTTAACCCGATGATCTTTGTAATGGCTTATGGAATGGTGATGCTATGACCTTTGTTGATATGTTAAATCAAATTGGCGCGACAATCATGACGACGTTTCATGACGTATTGCCGATTGCCGCGATATTATTTGGTTTCCAGTTTGCTGTCATTCGTAAACCTTTACCTAATTTAGGCCGAGTACTAATGGGTTTCTTGTGGGTGTTGCTTGGCTTGTCACTGTTTTTGATTGGTTTGGAGTGGGCGTTATTCCCATTGGGGCGCTTAATGGCGCAGCAGCTTACCGACCCGGTTTTTCTTGCTAGTGTGAACAATGTTGAAGTCGTAACTGACAGTGTTCGTGAGCTGGTTTGGACAGATTATTACTGGGTATATCTATTCGCATTTTTAATCGGTTTTGCCACTACGATTGCTGAACCATCATTGATTGCGGTCGCGATCAAGGCGAACGAAGTTTCCGGTGGTGCAATTGGTGTTTGGGGATTACGTCTATCTGTTGCATTGGGTGTGGCGATTGGTATCTCACTCGGTTGTTATCGTATTGTGGTCGGCGATCCTATTCACTGGTACATCATGGCGGGTTATGTGGTTGTTGTTTTACAAACATTGGTAGCACCAAAATTGATTATCCCATTGGCTTATGATTCAGGTGGTGTAACAACGTCGACAGTAACCGTACCGCTAGTTGCAGCGCTCGGGCTCGGATTGGCAGAAACAGTGCCAGGGCGTAATCCTATTATCGATGGTTTTGGTCTGATTGCGTTTGCGAGTCTGTTTCCGATCATGTCGGTAATGGCTTATGCACAAATATCGCAGTGGATCAGTACTCGTGAAAAGAAGGTCGCGACAAATTAGTTCGCGAATAGTCACGAGTCATTACAATTTCTATTACAAGAAAAAGCACAGTTAAAAAATTATGAATTGTTGGAGAAAAAAATGCATTTTAAATTAATCGTCGCCTTTGTAGATGCTGGTATTACTGACGGTATCATGGATGCTGCGCGCAGTGCGGGTGCTACCGGTGCCACTATTATTAATAACGCGAGAGGTGAAGGCCTCAAGCAATCGAAAACTTTTTTTGGTTTAACGTTAGAAACGCAGCGCGATGTTTTATTATTTATTGTTGAAGAACATTTAAGTCGACATATTTTAGAAGAAATCAATAAAGTCGGTCAGTTTGATGAAAAACCGGGATCAGGTATTGCGGTACAAATCGACGTGGAAGATGCGGTCGGTGTGAATCATCAAATTAGTCAATTAACTAAAACTGTGGAGAACGAACTGTGACCAAAAGTGTAATTAAAGCTAATGCTGTTATGACGCAAAATTATATTTGTATGGACGGTATGCAGACCATTCGTGAAGCGATTGATGCAATGAAAAAGCATGACACGAAAGTGATCATAGTGAACAAACGAAATCAACATGATGCATACGGTATTCTGGTATTGTCAGATATTGCGAAGCAAGTTCTCGCTAAAGACCGTTCGCCAGATCGTGTTAATATTTATGAAATCATGGCTAAACCAATCGTATCGGTACCGCCAGAAATGGATATCCGTTATTGCGCACGCTTATTTGAACGTTTTGGCTTATCTAATGCACCAGTTATTGAGAATGAAGATATTCTAGGTTTGATTGGTTACAAAGAAATGGTGTTACACGAGTTAGATAAATAGTTAATCTATTTATCAGGCTATTCAAAAAATGGCGGTATAGCACTATTATTGCAATAGGATATAACTACTGCAATAGTACATAACCGCCATTTTCTTATCTCTATTTTATGTCTTTCTTACTTAATCGTAATTTTAAACTGCGACTAAGATACCAGTACCAAAATGACCAGTGCTGGGCAAACTACACGTACATACCAAGGCCAAATCTTCCAGAATAAACCTTGTTCAATTTCAGGGTTGCCTTGTTTTATCTCAGTAAGTAGTTGATCACGACGCCATACCCAACCCACTAACAATGCAAAGATAAGTGCAAGAATTGGTTGTGCATAAACTGTCGTTGCTGTGATCACTAAGCCGAATAAATCGCCGAAGTTGAAGATGATAACGGCTGATACTAGCGTAATTATACCGCCAATCCACCACACGACAGTGCTACGGTCTTTATTCAATTCTTCCGTTGCACAAGACACAGGTACTTCTAACATCGAGATTGATGATGTAAGGGCTGCAATAAGCATTAATAAGAAAAATAAGATACTGATCACGATACCCGCTGTACCCATGGTATCAAACATTGCTGGCAGTACGGTAAATACTAGTGTATCAGAACTCAGTAGCGCGCCTGCCGCATCATAAATCTGAACGCCATTTTTCTGTGCCACGAACATCGCTGGTAAAATAAGTAGACCGGCACCGAATGCCA
>Ga0209396_1004065_pt1 | contig 14384 bp, 10 predicted proteins | sample GOMGulsemesocosm_6_FD_184638 | JGI IMG/M metagenome (GOLD analysis project Ga0209396, IMG submission 184638) | Methane-oxidizing microbial communities from mesocosms in the Gulf of Mexico - GOM8C Gulf of Mexico (SPAdes) (version 2) | ecosystem: Environmental > Aquatic > Marine > Cold seeps...
AATAAATGGCAGGGGCGGAGAGACTCGAACTCCCAACCATCGGTTTTGGAGACCGCTGTTCTACCAATTGGAACTACGCCCCTGCAAAGTGGATTGTCATTATACTGAGGAAGCAAGTGAAAACAAGTGAAAAAGATGATCAAGTTGCGTTTTATATGTGATTATTTAAAAAAAACACGTTTCCTACTCTAAAGTACCATAGATAAAACACGTACTAGTCTACAAGATACAGCATATTAACCACAATAATCAGGATGTAACCTTAAATGAAAATAAATTATCTGATTTTGATAATAATTGCTTGTATATTCATATTTATCTCCCAGCCAACCTATGCCAACTATAAAGAAATAAAGAGCTTTGGTTCAAATCCAGGTCAATTAACAGCCGATATTTATTTACCTCAGATCCGTAATAAAACATTAGTGGTTTTATTACATGGTTGCGTTCAGCATAATAAATCATTTGCTAAGCAAAGTGGCTTCGAGAGCCTTGCCGAGAAAAAACAATTTTTACTATTAATTCCACAACAAAATAAAAAAAATAATATTAAGTCATGCTTTAATTGGTTCTCAGAAGAAGATATAGACAAAAATTCGGGTGAGTCTTTATCTATATACAACATGATCCAATATATAAAATCAGAGTATAAAGTTACCGATGTTAACATTCTCGGTTTATCGGCTGGGGGGGCTATGGCATCGGTTATGCTTTCAAATTACCCAGAAACATTTACTAATGGGGCTATTATTGCTGGTTTGCCTTATGGCTGTGCCATTGATTTGATTAAAGCAATTGCTTGTATGAAAAGCGGACCTGAAGAGTCTATTTCCAAACTCACTTCATTAATGATTAATAATCATGATAAAAATATAAGATGGCCTAACGTCAGTATTTGGTATGGAAAAAAAGACACCATTGTAAATCCAGTAAATGCACAGTTTATGGCTCATCAATGGATTAGATTAAATAATGAAAAGCTAACAAAATCAGTAAAAAAATCAACTGAACATCAAATTATCCAATGGATAGATAATAGTGGCAAAACTAAAGTTCAGTTAGTTCAATTAGATAAGTTAACTCACGGTATGCCCGTAAAACCAAATAAGCAAGGGACAGGCGGTACTTTAGCATCTTATGTTTTACAATCTCCTATCGCTTCAGGTATACAACTGACTAACCTTTGGGGCCTATAACCCTATTTAAGAGACTTTAAACTAAGCTAAAGTCTCTTTATATTACTTACTGTGCTGTCCAGCCTAAATCTAAGGCTAATGTTGCACCGGTAAATGATTTTGCTATCGGGCTTGCTAAATAAGCAACAAACTCCCCCACTTCTTCAGGCTCTATTAGCTTTTTGATCGCTGCATTTTTCAACATGATTTTTTCAACAACATCCTTTTCAGAGATTTGATTGCTGAGTGCTTGCGCTTGAATTTGCTTATCAACTAATGGTGTTCTAACATAAGCGGGGCAAATTGCATTTGATGTAATACCAAACTCCCCTCCTTCTAATGCCATTGTTTTAGTAAAACCTAACAAACCATGCTTTGCACTGATATAAGCAGATTTATAAGCTGAGGCGACTAAGCCATGAACCGATGCTATATTAATAATTCTGCCCCATTGATTTGCTTTCATATAGGGTAATGTGTAACGCGTAAGCAAAAATGGCGAAGTTAACATAACTGATATCATGGTATTCCATGTGTCTTCTGAAAAGTCTTCTATCGTGCTAATATGCTGAAATCCAGCATTGTTGACTAAAATATCAACGGAACCAAAATGTGATACCGTTTCATCAATTAAACGTTTGTTATCTTCTTGTATAGACAGGTCAACTTGAATGAATAGCGCACCTAATTTCTGGGCTGATTCTTCTCCTAGTTCTGCATTAAGATCTGCTATAACAACCTTATGACCGGCATTAATGAGAGATTCAGCTGCTGCATAGCCAATACCACTTGCACCACCAGTTACAATTGCAATTTTATGATCCATGACTATGCCTCCATTCGCTTAATAGCAATGTTAAAATTAACTTCAGTTAACCTCTTAACATCAGCAAGGGTGGCATATGGTGCAACTTCAATTAAAGTGAGTCCTATTTCAGCATCTACTTCAAATACGGCTAAATCTGTTACTAATAAATCAACAACAGTACAACCAGTAACTGGTAAACTACATTTTTTTAGTATTTTAGCACTGCCATCTCTAGCAACATGATCCATCATAACGATAACTTTACCGACTCCAGCGACTAAATCCATCGCCCCCCCAGGCCCTTTAATCATTTTGTTAGGGATCATCCAATTAGCCAAATCACCATATTGGCTTACTTGCATACCCCCTAATACAGTTAAATCAATATGACCCCCACGAACCATGGCAAATGATTCCGCAGAATCAAAGTAACTCGCGCCAACTTGTTCTGTTATCGTTTGTTTGCCCGCATTAATCAAGTCTGCATCAACATTTTTCTCGTCAGGAAATGCACCTATACCTAATAATCCATTTTCTGAATGTAATGTAATATTAATATCTTCAGGTAAAAAATTAGGTATTAAAGTCGGCATTCCTATGCCTAAATTTACATGTGAGCCATGCTTTAACTCTTTAGCAATACGCTTTGCCATCCATTGTTTCTGCTCTGATAACGCCAGTTCTCTAAAACCACTTACCGTTCGTTGTTCAATGCGCTTCTCAAATGATTGACATAAAATAACCTGATCAACATAAATATCACTTAAATGAATGCCATTTGCAGGTAACTCACCTATTTCTACAATTTCTTCCACTTCTGCGATAGTGCATTTAGCAGCTTTAGCGCATAAAGGATTAAAGTTTTCAGCTGTTTTTCTAAATATCAGATTTCCCTTTTTATCCGCTTTCCACGCTTTAATAATTGCTAAATCAGCTGTAAGTGAACGCTCTAATACATATGTTTTATTTTCGAATTCTGCTGTTGATTTTTTTTCTGCTAATAAAGTACCTACACCAGTAGGTGTATAAAATGCGGGTATTCCAGCGCCTCCAGCACGTAATTTTTCTGCTAATGTTCCTTGCGGTGTGAGCTCAAGCTCAAGCTCGCCACTGAGATATTGTTTTTCAAATGTTTTATTCTCTCCTACATAGGATGAAATCATTTTTTTTATTTGCCGAGTATGTAGCAATAAACCCAAACCAAAGTCATCAACACCACAGTTATTACTAATGACAGTAATATCTTTTACATTTGTATCTCTAAGATTTTTAATTAAATTTTCAGGAATGCCACATAATCCAAAGCCACCAGCGGCAACAGTCATACCATCAAACACAATATCTTGTAACGGGTTTTTATTTACACTCACTTTCATTCTCCAGCGTTATCAAATTGAAAGTAATTGTGAATCAATAATTGCTACTTCCCTATACTACTATCGGACAGATTCTTTTTTTCAAACCTTGTTATAGAGTTAAAAGTGTTCAACAGGATAATCCTAGGTTCAGCGTCTGAACTGGGATAATGTACTTGAAGCCAAATCATGGGTTGGTCGAAAGTACAATAATAATTAAAAAGGGCACCTCAATGAGACAACAAAAAACATCACTTAGTTATCTGGCTCTGTCTATCACAACAGCTTTATGTAGCACCTTGGCTTTTGCTGAAGAAGCGATAGACAATAAACAAACAACCGTTAAAGCATCATCGGGTCTTGAAAGAATAGAAGTCACAGCACGTAAAAGTGTAGAAAGTTTACAACAAGTTCCCGTATCTGTTACTTCTATCGGTTCAGGTGAACTTGATGCTAAAGGGATAAGTGTTGTAACTGAAATTCAACAGTTTTCACCAAATACAACATTGCAAAGTAGTCGAGGCACTAATTCAACGTTGACAGCTTTTATGCGCGGTGTAGGACAAGATGACCCTTTATGGGGTTACGAACCAGGTGTTGGCATATATATAGATGATGTTTATGTAGCCCGCCCACAAGGTGCTGTTTTAGATATTTTAGATGTTGAACGCATTGAAGTTTTAAGAGGCCCACAAGGGTCTTTATATGGTAAAAACACCATAGGTGGCGCCATAAAATATGTTACTAAAAAAATGACAGGTGATGCTGAACTAAGTATCAATGCCACTTTAGGTGATTACGCCCGCCGAGACATAAAAGTTGCGGGACAATATCCACTACTTGATGACAAACTATATTTTGGTTTTGCTGCTGCCGATTTAAGTAGAGATGGATATGGTGAGTTTTTAACATCTGATTTAGATAACCAAAATACTGACAATTACAATAAAGATGTTTTTGCTGGCCGTCTTACCTTGGAATATACGCCCACAGAAGACCTGTTTATGCGTTTAAATTACGATAAAACCATAGATGATTCTAATGCAAAAGGTGGGTATCGTTTATTACCTAGCTTACAGACCAATGCGCCAGTACCTGATAGCGTTTATGATTCTTACACTAGCATGCCTACTTGGAATCAAGTTGAAACAGAAGGCTTAAGTTTAGTAGTTGAATACTTCATAAATGACGATTGGTCTTTCAAATCAGTGACAGCCGATCGCAAAAGTTACTCTAAAACCAATATTGATTTTGATAATACCAGTTTACGTATTTTTGATGTCCCAGCAATATATGATGACACACAGTTTTCTCAAGAATTTCAGTTAAATTATGATTTCGATAACCTCACATTAGTTTCTGGTCTTTATTATTTTGATGCTGAGTCTTGTGGTCATTTTGATGCAATTCTAGAAGTTTTAGGCAATACGATAGGCGCAGAAGGCTTAACTCGAGAGGTTCGAGGTTGTAACAACAGTAATAGTGTCGCAGCTTATACTCAAGGTTCATATGATTTCACCAATAAACTTTCTATGACATTAGGTGCCCGATATACCAAAGAGAAAAAAGATGCGGTTGTTTATAATGGAGTTACTTTAGCGACGGTTTATCCTGAAACCAACTGGGTACCTGGATATGTTCGTGACGAAGCTTCAATTAATGCTCCTAAGGTTTTAGATGACTCAGATGAATGGTCACGCTTTACACCTCGTGTCGGCATAGAATACCAATATGATGAAGATATCATGTTATATACCAGTTACGCACAAGGGTTTAAGTCAGGTACTTTTAATCCAAGAGCTACTACCGCAGAGCCTTCCGCTTCACCTGAAGTTGTTGATTCATTTGAAGTTGGCTTTAAAAGTGAATGGAATAATACTTTAAGGGTCAATGCAACATTATTTATGTTAGATCACAAGGATCGTCAGTTTGTTACGGTATTAGAAGGGGAAAATCCAGGAGATTTAGATCAACGCTTAGGTAATATTGGTAAATCTGAAGCTACAGGTGCTGAAATAGAATTACACTTAGCCGCGACAGATAGTTTAAACTTTAACTTCTCATTGGGTCTGATTAATTCAGAATTTAAAGAAGCCCTCACCTATAATGGCAGCGGTTATGATGACTTATCTGAACGATACTCTATTACAAATACCCCAGAAACAACCGCAAACTTAGGGTTTGATTATAGTTTTGAAACTGATATTGGCAGCTTTGTTGTTAATGGTAATTACTACTATCGTGGAGAGTATGAGCTTATTGTTATAGATAATTTACTCACACAAGAAGGTTATGGTTTAGCTAATTTAGGCATTAATTGGTATAGCAATGACGGCCAATGGAACGCAGGTCTTCATCTTAAAAACCTCACAGATGAAGAGTACCTCGTTGGTACTTACGGTTTTGTGACTAAAGATCAGGATACGGGCGATTACAAACCAGGGCTTGGTGGTGATAATACATTGATAGGCTATTACGGCGACCCTAGAACCATAGCACTTACTTTTGGCTACCAGTTTTAGGTAACTGCTTCCACAACTTAATGAAATACCTTAATCTAATGTAGTCTGATTAAAAAAGGCATCAAAAACAGGAAGTGTGAAACCACTTTCTGTTTTATTAACTTTCCAGGAGGAATAAATGTCAAAAGCTAAAGTTGTGATTGCAGATGATCACCCACTCTTTCGTCTCGCATTGCGTCAAGCTTTATTGGAATGCACTCAAGATTCTGAAATATTAGAAGCTGAAACTTTCACTGATTTATTACCTATCATAGAACAACAAGATGAATTAGAGCTGGTATTCTTAGATTTACATATGCCTGGTAATAATGGTTTTACGGGTTTATCTTTATTACAAAACCATTATCCCGATTTAACAATTGTCATGGTATCTTCAGAGGATAGTCCTGACATAATGCAAAAAGCCATTGCTTTAGGCGCCAGTGCTTTTATTCCTAAATCAGCTGATTTCAAAACAATTTCATATGCGGTTAAACAAGTTCAAGAAGGTGAAGTTTGGCTACCTGATGCACTCAGTATTAATGATGCTTTATCTTCAAGTGATGAATATAATTTATTAGCTAAGCAATTAGCGCAACTCACCCCGCAACAATATACAGTACTAGAAATGATAGCCAATGGTTTACTTAACAAGCAAATTGCCTATGAGCTCAATATTCAAGAAACAACCGTTAAAAAACATGTTTCAGCAATATTAGCTAAGTTTTCTGTGAATAACCGTACTCAAGCAGGTGTTGCTTTTCAGCAATTACGTTTAAAAGGTGATACGGTTGAAATGGCCATATAAGTTTATTAGCAAGCGTAATATTTACTGCGTTTGCTTAATTTTCCCTTTACCTAAGTAACGCCGTTCCCCAAAAAACCTTTATTCTACTATCAACTTTCTCATTAATCGTTTTAAAGCGAGTGCTTTAATAGGCTTTCTAATAAAGCTAAATTTTGCATTAATCGTATGCTCCCTAACTGTTTCGGAAGGATCGGCAGAGTTAATAATACAAGGTATTTTCCATTGCTTTTGATTTAATAAAGCCAGCACTAAATCAACACCATTAGTATTTTCAAGGTGGTAATCAGCTAAAATTAATTTAGGTTGCACTGCATCCGCTAATTCATATATCTGAGATACATTTTGCCCATTTAACGCACTGACAACATCATATCCCCATTCAGTTAATAGTGAAGTCATTGCTGTTAATACTAAAGGATCGTTATCTATCACTAATATTGTTTGCATCGTTTCTATATTAGCTATTTCTTCAAATCCATAAGAGGGTGTAACCTTATTTGTTATTTTTCCAGATTCATAGCGAGGTAGTTCAATAGAAAAACAACTGCCCTTACCTAAATCTGACTTAACTGAGATTTTTGCCGATAATACCTTCGCAATCCGCTCTGAAATAGCTAAACCTAAGCCTAAACCTGCTTTATCTTGCACTTGATGTAAACGTTCAAACTCTTTAAAGATCAGTTCAAGTTTATCTTTTGCTATGCCAGGCCCGGTATCCCAAACTTCGATACGTAAATTACCTTTAACATGCCGCACTCCAAGTAAAACCTTACCGCCTTCGCAATAGTTAATCGCATTTGATAAGAAATTTTGAATTATTCTTCTTAACATTGTTTTATCAGTATTTACCCAGCAGCGAGATGTTTGATAACTAAATTCAACCAGTTCTTTTTTGGCTATCACCAAAAACTCATTTCCCAAAGGAGTTAAAATATCACTGAGTGGAAAATGACGGCATTGTAATTTTTGCGAGCCGCTATCTAATTTTGATATTTCTACTAAATCAGATAATAACGCCTCAGCAGCAACAAGTGAGTCATCAATATGATCTGCTAATTCTGCAAGTTCAGAACCTTGTACTTTTTGCTTTAGCATTGAAGTGAATAAACTGAGCGCATTAAAAGGTTGCATTAAATCATGACTAGCTGCCGCCAAAAAACGCGTTTTACTTTGATTTGCCTGCTCGGCTTCTATTTTAGCTTCGGCTAATTCCGCTGTACGACTTAGTACTCTCTTTTCTAAATTATCATTGGCTTGCTGTAATGCTTTTTCTGCTTCGATATGTTGCGTAACATCAGAATAGGAAGTAACAAAGCCTCCACCTGGCATAGCCTGTCCTCTAATTTCAAGTACGATGCCAGAAGTTAAAATCCTTTCGTTATGATGCCTGTGACCTTGACGCATATGGTTAATTCTACGTGTTACCATTTCATCTATATCATCACAGTTAATTAACCCTCTAGTGGCATTAAATCGTAATAGTTCAGCAATGGGCATACCCACTTTTACAACATTATCAGGATAATCCATTAATTCAATGTAGCGTCTATTCCATGCAACTAATCGCATATCGATATCAATGACACTGATCCCTTGATCTATATTTTCAACCGCTGCCTGTAATAATTCACGATTAAAACGAAGCATTTCGCTGGCCTCATCAACGATACTGACGACTTCATCTAAAGGCATAGAATGACTTTGGGATACCGCTTTGATCACCATACGAGTTGAAGCACTGCCTAAGACTCCTGATAATTGTAATCTAGTTGCTTCTATCAATTCATTTGATGCTATCTGATTTAGATCTGTTATAACGCTATATTCTTTAAATGTTTTTTCCGCCATTTCGGGTTCAACAAAACGCTTTAATAAATTTTGAACATCAAATAAAGTAAGGCTGTGGTCTATTTGGAGTAAGTCTGGATCTAGGAATACATCCGCTTGTCGTTTATCTTTTTCATTACTGGTATTACAAATTGATATCGCAACAAAAAAACATATATTTGTCATTAAACTGAAAAATAAACCATGTGAAAAATCATCTAAGAAATCAATACCAAAAAGTGAGGTTGGTTTTAACCATGCTATTGCCATTGGTCCGTTTAATACAATAGCTGAATCGCTTGATAACATAGGCAATAACAAAGTATAACCCCAGACTAAGCTACCCATTACTAAGCTTATAATTGCGGCTTTTGTTGTTGCTTTGCGCCAATATAATGCGCCTATTATTAATGGAGCCAATTGCGATAATAAAATAAATGACAACATGCCAAGGCCAGATAAATGGCTTCTTTGACTTATAAAACGCTCAAAACAAAAAGCTAATAGCAATATGATGATGATAGACAAACGTCTGATTTTAAGAAATAAATCACTTTGTTGAATTAAATTTGTAGAGCCAAATAATTTCAATTTCAATACAATGGGGTTTACAATTTCATTAGCGACCATGGTGCTCAATACGATGGCTGCGACAATGACCATGCCCGTAGCGGCAGCTAAACCGCCAATGTAAACTAAGAGAGCTAGCCAAGTTTGCTCGGCATATAAGGGCAAAGATAAAACAAAAGTATCAGCAGCAACATTGCCATCAGAAAATGTGAGTAATCCTGCAATTGCGATAGGTAAAACAAACAAATTAATAAGTAATATATATAAAGGAAACAGCCATCGTGCGCGTTTTAACTCATCTTCGTGATGATTTTCAATCATCATCATATGAAACTGCCTAGGCAAAATAAATATAGTCAAAGCACCCAGTAATACCTGAGATATAACAGAATAAATGCTTGTTTGATTACTCTTTAATATGACTTGTCTTTGTTGAGATAAAACATCAATAAAACCATCAAACATAAAGTAAGTGACAAAAATACCAACCACTAAAAATGCAACAAGCTTCACGATAGAGCTGAATGCTATTGCCAGTACTAAACCTTGATTTTGTTTGTTTGCAGCGATTTGCCGAGTGCCAAATAAAATACTAAATACAATCAATACCAAAGTTACCACTAATGCAGTATTGGCTCCTGACTGATATGTCCCAGTTAGTAAATCAAAGCTAGTGCTTACAGCTCTGAGCTGTAAAGCGACATAAGGCACCGTCCCCAATAAAGCCACTAAAGATACGATGACGGCCACTTTTGGAGAGCGACCATAACGGCATGCAATAAAATCTGCGATTGAAGTGATATTTTGCCGCTTAGTGATACGCAACATTTTGAGCAACATTGGCCAAAGCAAAATAATACATAGAATAGTTCCCAGATAAACAGGGCTAATTAGCTCACCAGTTACGGCTGACTGGCCAACCATGCCGTAAAATGCCCAAGAAGTACAACTAACCGCTAATGAAAGACTATAAACCACGGGACGATTTACCCAATTGCTACTTTGTTGTTTTTCCCCGTAGTAGCCAACAACAAACAAAACACTTAAATAAGCAATTGAAATAAGTGTAATTAACCATGTATCCATTGACTGCCAAAAAAGCACTTAGTTATCTCCGTTAATGATTAGTTTTGCGTGTACATCATATTATCAAGGCACTTAAGTGGTATGTATGGCACCAAGGTAGTAGGTATGTATTTCAAACCATGAGGTAAGCTTTAAACAGAATGAACAATAATGATTTAAGGTAACATTCATGCGTATCAGTCACAAATATTTAATCGAAAGCATTGTTTTTATTAGTTATGTTTTATTTGCTATGGCCTGGGTTGGAGGCACTGCGAGTATGAATGAAATCATGGCTTCTATGGATATTAATAGTTTAGCTTCAGCGAGTATGATCAGTGGTGCAATTACATTAGCCAAAATATTAGGAACCTTTGTAGCTGCATTTGTAGTAATCAAATTTGGCCTTAAAACTGCGTTTTTTATTTCCGCTATTCTAGTGAGCTTTGGCATACTAACCCCTGTTAGTGAAAATTATGAATTACTACTTCTCAGTCGATTCATTATGGGGTTAGGGGGGGCGTTAATGATAGTTTACTTTAATCCCATTGTATTACATTGTTTTACTGCCGAAGAACGACCTATTATCAATGGATTAAATGCTGTCGCTTTTAATATCGGCACTGCCATTATTTTATGGTTTATGCCTCACATCAATCAAATTAGTGGTAATTGGCAAATAAGTTTAGCGGTATTCTCTATAACCAGTTTATTACTCGCATTAATCTGGTTACTGGTAAAACTTGAATCCGCTCATAAATCTGAAAATATCAGTGCACAAACCCATTCGGTTAATTACAGCTATAGTGAAGGGCTAAAAGATAAATTTAATTGGATTTATGCCCTTTCCTACTCAGGTTTACTCGCTTTTTATATTTGTCTATTTACTTTTTATCCACAAGCTGGGATCTCAAACAGTAAATGGGTTATTGGCTTCGGCATTATAGGAACGCTTGTTGGTATTATATTTAGTAAGCAAGTCAGCTTACGAATACCTGTAATACGTTGGTCTGGTTTGGCCATTGTATTTTCTATTATAGGCTTAACCTATGGAGGCAACAATTCAATTCAACTGCTCTCGAGTATCACTTTAGGCTTTTTTATCTTTTTACCTATGACAGCATTAATCACTCTACCACAAGAGTTGCCAAATATGACAACTCAACGAATTACAGTTGTCTTCAGTTTGTTTTGGTCAATTAGTTATTTATTGGCAACTGTCGTTTTATGGGTATTTGGTAGGCTTGTTGATATGAACGATGGTAATTATGGCCCTTCATTTATGTTTATTACAATTGTCAGTAGTAGCATTTTTATTGGCAGTTTTTTTCTACCTGAAACAGGCAAGGCATACCAACAACTTAATCCAGAGGTTTCATAATGGTATCTGATAAATTGAAGCCATTTTTAGCACAAGTAAATGAGGCTATCACTCAAGCAAAACGCGATAATGTCATTGTTAGTCCTGAATTAGTGCGAACTAATCTAGATAAATTATCGGCATTGGTAACGCTTATCCCTGAAATTAATAATATAAGCAACACCGTAATTACAGATAAAACCCATCAAGTACCGGTTCGGATTTATACCCCTGATTCAAAAGAAAAATTAGACGTTTTACTATATTTTCACGGTGGTGGTCATATGTGTGGTAGCGTAGCGTTATACGACCCTATGTGCAGGAAAATAGCATTAGCTTCAAATTGTATTGTAATCTCAGTAGAGTATCGACTTGCACCTGAATTCCCCTACCCCGCAGGAATTAATGATGCTCAGTTAGTATTAGAGAATTATACTCAAGTACTTACAAGCTTTAATTTTAGTTCTCAACTTTATATTGCAGGTGATAGCGCAGGTGGTGCTATTTGCGCCACATTATCAATGAATAATATTGATAATGAAAAAGTTAATATAGATAAACAGATATTGATTTATCCAAGCTTAGATTACACCATGAGCTTACCTTCGATTTCTGAAAATGGGCAAGGATATTTATTAGAAAGCCAAAAAGTTGCATGGTATTTTGATCATTACTTTCAAAACAAAGAAGACAGAAAACAGTTGTCTCCGCTGTTTGCTTCTATTGAATCTAAGTTACCTGTTACGCTTATTTTTACTGCAGGCTATGATCCGCTTAGAGATGAGGGTTTCGCCTACGTTGAAAAATTAAAATCCGGTAATACTCCAGTTCAACATACTCACTTTAAAGATATGGTACATGCTTTTATGAATATTGAAGATTTAGTTCAAACTGAATGCGAGCAACTTTTTCAGGAAATAGGACTATTTACTCAAACAGAATAAACATCAAAGCATACTATTCCATTTCTACATAGTCATTTACTTGATAGTTAATGACGATGTAGACCCTAATGTTAGATGGACCTGTATTAAGTAAAACCAAAGGTGGGACTTAGAACTGAAACAGTACCCTGGTAAAGAGGAATATATTCAAACACAGGCCGCCTATTACCTTAGTAAACAATGGAGTTTCTCGCTTTCTTCGAGTGTTTAAATGGAGGACTTTGAAAACAATAATATAAAATTGCAAACTCAATATTGGTTTAGCAACCTTGCTTCAATTCGCTTTGGTTTAGGTGCTAAGTTAGGTTGTAACAGTGGTGACATTAGGTCTGTAACTTTATTAACCAGTATTCGTTTTTAGAAAGTGATAATTTTCTAAAAAACTGTTTACTTAAGTTAATATAAGCAGTTAATCTGGGTGTATATTTTATCCACACAATTAAATGAAACCGCAACCATGAAAAAATTCCTTTTATTGAGCTTTATATTCATATGCCAATTTGCAAACGCTAGCACTGGTAAGCAAGATATTTTAAAAGTAATGGCGATGCAGCAAGACGCATGGAACCAAGGTAATATAAAACAATATATGCAGGGATATTGGCAATCGGAAGAATTAAAGTTTGTTGGTAAAAATGGCATTAAATATGGGTGGAATAATACTTTAAAAAACTATATTAAAACTTATCCAGATAAAGCCACTATGGGACAACTCACATTTGATGTACTTGAAGTGAACGTCAATGGTGATTCGGCTTTTGTTTTAGGTAAATGGTCTTTACTGAGAAAAGCCGACAACCCTAAAGGTTATTACTCTCTATATTGGAAAAAGATTAACAATCAGTGGCGCATTGTGATTGATCATAGTAGCTAGATTGCTAGGCGGGCCTTCAGCCACGTTTAGCAGTTACATTCGCTATTAATTACAATCTCCAATCTCCAATCTCAATTTCACAAACAAAAAAGCGGAGCATATGCTCCGCTTAATTTTTTATAAACATGCTGCCAAACAAACTGATTTAGTCCCAACCTTCATCGTTAAACAAACCACTGTTCACAGCCATGGCTTCTACTATCTCAGCAAAGCCTGTAGCAAAGTCAGGCATCATTTCGAACATTTGCTGACTCATAGTTTCTAAATGTGCGTTTTGCTCTTGTGCTTGCTCTTGTGCGCTTGATTCATTAGCAAAAAAACTTAAACAACTAATTGCCATAGCAAAAGCTGATCTAAGCTCTATATCTATATTCTCACAATTTAATAAATCGCCAGCGTAACCTACGCCACGAGCAAATCCTTTACTCCAGTTATGCAATGCACTGTTAGGTGTAAAATTAACAGCGACATTATCAGCAACAATCAATGATTTTGGCAGTTGGTATCCGGTCTCAAATATATCTGTGCTCATATGGTTATAAAGCGCCATCAATGCAAATAATTTATCATCCGAAAGTGATGATAAATTATTTGCTAAAATTTCATTTAACCAAACTTCATCTTCAACAGGTGTGGGTGCACAAATAAGTGCAAATAAAAAACCTTCAACACAAGATAAATTCATTGCCTCAGCTGAAGTTTCATCTGAACTTAACCAATCGGCTAATAAATTTAATTCTGTTGTTGTTAAGTTAAGATCTTGCAAGTATCACCTTTATCTAATTTTTAATTTATAACCCAAACTGAGGTTATGTGATTATAAGCTAACTCTATAACGACCCTGAGGATCTGGTTTGCCTAAAAATTTAACCGCATCATGAACATCTTTTGGCATGTTGGCTTTAGGTTTAATAAAACCATCCACCGTTAATTTATTTTTTGCTGCTAATATAATATCAAGTTGTAAACCCAAGTCATTTTCTTTCGTTACTGCAAATGTAACATTACCCGATTTACACTTACCTTTAGCCGCGATTTCATCAATAGCAAACCAGCCTGAAAGCCCTTGAATTTGTAATTGTTGCGTTGAGATATCA
>Ga0209396_1004067_pt1 | contig 14380 bp, 8 predicted proteins | sample GOMGulsemesocosm_6_FD_184638 | JGI IMG/M metagenome (GOLD analysis project Ga0209396, IMG submission 184638) | Methane-oxidizing microbial communities from mesocosms in the Gulf of Mexico - GOM8C Gulf of Mexico (SPAdes) (version 2) | ecosystem: Environmental > Aquatic > Marine > Cold seeps...
AATAGCCGAGCCCCAAACTAGCGCCGCGTACTTTAATATTCTTACCGCAAATAGTTAATGAGCGGTGTGCTAATAAAGTGCCAACACCCGCGCAGCTATCCGCACGTTTAGCGGTAACTGTCGATGCCATTTCGGTCATACCGTAACCTGACCAACATTCAATACCTAAAGAATTGGCTTTATCAGTTAATACCACAGGGATCACCGCACCGCCTAGCAAGATACGTTTCAGGCTAATCTTGTCTTTTTCTATATCAAGTTCGTTAAGATAACGTTTCAGTTGAGTCGGTACTAAAGAGGCATGCGTCACTTGTGATAGCTGTTCAACCAAACTGTCCGCTGACGGTAATACCAGTTGTCCACCAGCAAACAACCAGCGCCAAACAATCGCCAGTCCAGAAACATGAAATAAGGGTAAGGATAATAACCAATTGTCTTGCATGGTATAAGAAAACGATTGCAATAATCCAGCAGCAGAATGCAAGTGATTATTACCGCTGTGCGCCACGGCTTTGGCTTTACCACTTGAGCCAGAAGTAAACACGATACTGGCTAATCGCTGCGCTTGCCATTCAGCATCGACATCGACATAACCACTATTAATGTAAGACTCCGGCAAGCAAGTAAACACTAACTGCTGAGCATCTTCATAATGAAGCTCGTTTAACACATTCAATTCGGGAGCGGATAGCCAAATATACTTTGCAGCTAACGTTTCAAGTTTATCATTTAATTGCCCACTACTCTGCTTTGGGTCTAATATCACACAGCACGCGCCTAGTCGTAAACAAGCCAAGTACAACCACAATACAGTTAAGTTGTTAGTGCTTACTGCTGCGATGACATCTCCTTCCCGTACACCTTGCTCACTTAACTGCTTGGCATAACGTTTAACTAAAGCATTAACTTGTTGCCAAGTATACTGTTGCTCTCCATAGACTAACGCCACTTGTTCAGTGTTTAAATTGGCCCAATGCAGCCAAGGCCATTCCTTAAAATCAAGGTCATCTTTCATGATACTTGCTCATTTTTATTTATATTTTTCATTCTTACTGACACTTAGTCATTCTTATTGATACTGAATCACAGCTAACTGAGATAAGGACATTAATGGTAATGTACAATTTGGCCAAGGCTCTGCGAGTTGCTGCTTAAATACATTTACCGTATCCAAACCAGGTGTTGTCTCTGGAGTTAATGATTGTGCCAAACGCGCTAATTGCGATAGCCCAAAACTAGATTCAAGACTTGAGCTGATCACCGCAGTTAAGCCCTGTTGATGCGCGTATTCAATTAACTTGGCGCAATAGGCCACTGTCCCAGTCAGCATAGGTTTAATCACTATAGCTTTAACGACTATGCCTTTAACGACTGAATCCGACGAGGAAATAAGCTGTAATACGCCCTGCTCTGGTGAGTTTTTATCTATTTCGCGTAAGCTTTCATCCCACGCAATAGCAATGCCTGTTAGTCGCGAAAACTGCAAGCAGTCATTCGGGATATGGCAAGGCTCTTCAATAAAATCGATACGTTGACGATATTCAGCGTGGAGCTGATTTGCAAATGCCAGCGCGGCATCTAATGACCAGCGACGGTTCGCATCTAGACGTAGGCGTAAATGTGGATATGTCTGCAGTAAATACCGCGCAATGTCACCGTCATGGCAAGCAGCCTCAACACTTGGTTGGGTGGCGATTTTTAACTTACATAAAGCACTGGTAACAAGTTGCCCATGTTTAGCCTTTATCAATCTATGATCGGCAGCCAATAATAGCGCACTGCTGGTTTGATGATGATTGCTATTGCAATGGATAATTTGCGGCAATCCACCTTCTAATTCCAACAGTGCCATACTAAAGCCAAAGGCGACAGACGGATAACAAGTACTCAGATCCACGATGCCTTGCTCTAACCAGCGTCTAATAACGCTTTCCAGTTGTAGCTTGGCTTGTGTTGCAGTCTCTTTACTAAACCCAGGTAAAGGCGCAATTTCTCCACGCCCCAGCTTATACTCTTGGCTGCGGTTAGGCTGCTCATGCGATTCGCTACTTTCATCCAGCTCAGCACTTTCCTGCAACTCAATGAGCCAACCTTCACGTACAGTCACAGACTCGCCACGTAATATCATGGCGCAGTCTAAAGGTAACTGATAATGGTACAGCTTAACCTTACGTTGCATTAACAATGCTCCGTTTATTAGTTATGGGTTACGTGGAAATTTGTCGAAATTAGGACGACGTTTTTCGTTAAAGGCATTACGCCCTTCTTGCCCTTCTTCTGTCATGTAGAACATCATAGTGGCGTTACCCGCTAACTCTTGTAAGCCAGCCTGACCATCACAGTCCGCATTTAATGCCGCTTTTAAACAACGTAACGACATAGGGCTGTGCTGTAATACCTCACGACACCAACGTACCGTTTCACGCTCTAGATCTGCCAGTGGCACAACGGTATTCACTAACCCCATATCAACTGCTTCTTGCGCGTCATAGAAACGACATAAAAACCAGATCTCACGGGCTTTTTTCTGACCGACAATACGCGCCATATACGATGCGCCCCAACCGCCATCAAAAGAACCAACTTTAGGGCCCGTTTGACCAAATTGTGCATTGTCTGCAGCAATGGTTAAATCACACATCATGTGTAGCACATGACCACCACCAACGGCGTAACCCGCTACTGCAGCAATAACAGGTTTCGGACAAGTACGGATCTGGCGTTGGAAGTCTAATACGTTTAAGTGATGCATGCCTTCATCGTCTTTATAACCGCCGTAATCACCACGAATACTTTGATCACCACCCGAGCAGAAAGCATGTTCGCCCAGTCCAGTTAAAATGATCACGCCGACTTTTGAGTCATAACGCGCATCCGCTAAAGCTTGCATCATTTCGTTTACTGTCTGTGGACGAAACGCATTACGTACTTGTGGACGTGCAATGGTAATTTTGGCAATACCATCCAGCGATTTATGAAAATGAATATCTTGGTATTCGCCAGTGCAATCTTGCCATTCAACCTGTGCGTATAGTTCTTCTTCTGTAATACCAACTGTTCTTGACATAATTTTTCCTAATCTGTTAACTTGTTAATGTATGAATAGCTAATATATATGAATAACTAATCTATAAAACCAAATGTCTAAATGACCTTAAGCTGCGTGCTTTGGTAACATTTTATTGCTCATGATCTCACTGACAAAATCACTAACTAACTCAGTAAATGCAATCGGCTGGTCTGCATGTATGTTATGCCCAGCATTGGCTACAACCCGATAATCCAGCTGACTTGCTTGGGTTAACTGTAAAAATTTAGGGTCTAACTCACCACATACCATCCGCAGAGGAAATTCGACGCTTTGTAGTTGTGGTAACAAATAACCTTGTTTCGATAGTGACGTTGCAGCCAGCATTTTGCTTATCTGCATACCAGCATTAAAGCCATTATGGTCGGCTTGAATTTGACTGCGAGTATCAATCAGTGCTGCTTTTTGAGTATTGGTTAATGAGGCGAATACCCCTTGCTGATACCAATCGGGTAATACCTGAGATAATGGCGCTTCACTAAACCGTGTCACCCAACCTAAATCATGTAACCCACGCTGTAATTGTTCGGCGCTACTGTTTAAACCCGGATTGCCACTTTCTAATAACATGCCATCAATGGTGTACGGCCAATTAACGGCTTGTTCGTCGGCAATCGTCATGGCAATACGCGCCCCTAATGAGTAGCCAATAAAAACAATATGCTCAAGTTCATACTGTGCCAGAGTCGCTATAATAAGTTGCTGTACATGTTGAAAATCATTCGCTGTCACAGATTGACTGCCCGCATGACCAGGTAAATCAATACAAATACACTGATAGTCCGATGATAAGTGTGTGACTATCTGCTGCCAATCTGCCGTTGACCCCAACAAACCATGTAAAAACACTAAACTAGGCTTTGCTGCGGCACCTTTTACTAGGTTATTAACGGGTTCAAAAGATTCTGAATATAACGGTAATTGCGTTTTTGTCGTGATAACCATGTTAGATAAACTTCGCATTTTTAACCTCACTAAACAATTGCTTGAGTTGCATGGCGGCCTCCCCTGCGGGAGTCTCTATCTCGACCAGTAAAGTACGTATTTTAACCGTGGCATCACTCATCGGGTTTAAGCCGTGATCAATTGCCGAAAGCGCATCAGCCAGAGTTAGAGGTTGGATATAATCTAAATCAAACATCGCGGCCGCATGTTTAAAATTAAATCCATGTGGCATACGATACAATTGCTGTTTTTGCTGCTCCGCTACAGGCAACATATCGAAAATCGCGCCACCGTCATTGTTCACGACCACGACCACACTTGGCAATGTCGGATTGGTAAATAAAGCCAGTGAATTTAGGTCATACAACAACGAGGTATCACCCAACAGGCAAAGCATTGCTTGTTGTTGGCCTTCTTGTACCCCTGCTGCAGTCGCCAGCAAACCATCTATCCCCGACGCGCCACGATTACTAAAAACGGGAACATTAGGAAGTTGTGCAAACATATCTAATAATCGGACAGTCAGGCTGTTACCGATAAATAAACTCGTTGCAGAGGTTAAAGGCGGCATAGTGAGGCAAGTATCTAACGTGGCAGCAAAACTTATCTCAGTTAAATTATCGATATAACTGGTTTCGACTAATTGCCGAACTTTGCTGCTTGCGCTGATGAGTATCTCAGCCCATTGGTACCCGAGAACATCTTGATGACATTGATTAACGTCGGCAAAAACACTGCTATTTGACGACAACGTCACACTTAACTGGGTATTTAACTTGCCGTTTGCGAACAACGCTAACCAAGATGATACCGGACTGATAAATTGTTTACAGCGATGATGATAAGGGTCTAATTGCCCCGCTTGTTCTGCGATTAACCAGTAATCTTGCCACTCATGTTGGGCGATGAACTGACCCAGGCGCTTAGACACTAAACGTGCGCCAAATTGCACTAACACTTCCGCTTCCGCTAACTTATCGTGACATGCTTGATTTTGTAACCAAATATCATAATGCGCCCAAGCACTGCTACCACCCGATTGCGGATCGACCAATACCGGCCAACCTAAAACAGCCGCCCATTGTTTGATCGCTTGCATATCAGCGATTTCGAGCGCGCCAATCACAATCAAACCTTTTTTGTTCACCACTGGCATCTTGCAATACAGTTCTACACATTCATTGTCTGTAGAATGAATATACGGCGCATGAATCGATAAATATGCCAGCCGTGAAGCTTGCCAACTATTTATACCAGTGAGGTAATCGCTAAAATCAGCCTCGCCGCCATATAGAGGTTCAGGGTAAGGACAATTGATATGAACGGTTCCCCCCGCTTGCTGCTGCAGCGCTAAGCTTTGGTCAATGTTGCTCAGTAACCATTGCGGCGCGATAGCTAAACTTGGACTAGGTAATAATAATTCATGACAAACATGGTTTGAGAATAACCCCGCTTGCTGAATCGCTTGATTAGCACCACAATTAATTTGCTCTAGCGGCCGGTCAGCCGTCAGTAACACTAACTTTTCTTTAGTTAAGCCACTTTCAACTACCGCAGGTAATAAATTAGCTACCGCGGTTCCCGAAGTAACAATCACAGCAACAGGCGCTTGTAATGATTTCGCTAACCCCAGCGCATAAAAACCTAATCCGCGTTCATCAAAATGACTGTGCAAGGTTAAACGGTCATGCGCCTCAGCCGCTAATACAAGTGGCGTTGAGCGTGAACCGGGGGCAATACAAACATGGCTCACACCAAGGCGACTTAACTCCTCTAACATGAGTTCAGCCCACAACCGGTTAAGCGGCGCTTGGATGTCTGAAAGCGATTGAGTAGTCATCATGCGCGTTGTTGCTCCGAGGTAAATTGATTGGCAAACACATGCATCTGCTTATGATCGTGATGGTCGTTGGTATCACTATTCTCAAGACTATCAGGCTCAAGCAAGGTTAATAAGGTGGCGGTTTTACGCTCTAACTCTTGCCATTCTGCCGTAGGATCAGAACCGGGAACTATGCCTGCACCAGCAAATAACTGTAGTTCACAGCCAAGCACCCGTGCACTACGAATAGCAACGCAAAATTCACTCTGCTGTTGGCCAATGTAACCCAACGCGCCGCTATACCAACCGCGATCAAACGGTTCATTATTCGCAATGAAATCCAGAGCCGGTTGACGTGGCAGTCCAGCAATGGCAGCGGTCGGTTGTAAGCTTGTTAACAATTCAGCGTCATCAATACCGGCCATTAGCTGCCCTGATATTTTATGTTTTAAATGCTGTACTTTGCGTAGCTTGATTAATTCAGGGCGCATTTCAACTTGTAAAGAACGGCAGCGAGGTTCTAAACGTGATAATAAATCATCTGCCACTAAACGGTTTTCGTAGCGGTTTTTTTTGTCATTTAACAACCAGTTTGCTAGCGCCCGATCTTCCGCTTTATCTAAACTGCGTGCAGCGGTGCCTGCTAGCGCTTCGGTATACAACTTATCAGCGTCACGGCTAAACAACCGCTCTGGTGTTGAGCCGACAAAATAATCATCAGGGTTAATAGCGAAAATAAAATGAAAACACTGCTGATTAAGTTCACGGCTTTGCTGTAAAAACTGCGTTGCTGACAGAGGACGATTTAAAGTGAGTACAGTTTTTCGCGCCAATACCACTTTGGCAAAGTATTGCTGGTCAATTGCGGTTAACGCTTTAGTGACAAGATGAGACCATTGCTTAAACTCAGGATAGTGATAGCGCGATTTAATTTTGTAAGATTGTGGTAACGGTGTCGGCGCAGGCGCAATTAAATTCGCCAGACTTGCCAATAGTTGGGTTTTATCATAATCCGAACCCACTGCGCCATGTTTGGTTTGCGGTAAGTTAACAGACAGCTGCCAATGAGATTGCTGGCGCGTTAACTCGATTTTCGGTAAGAAATAGAAATTGCGGTGTGCGGTTTGTTGATTAGAAAATGACTGTCCACCCCACATGCGCTGCGGTTTGGTAAATAATGTTTTTGCGATACTGACATCATGACAATGGCAACATTGTCCAAGTGCGACCACTTCTTCATCGCCGTCTCGAGATTGCCAATAGAATTGGGGAAATAAAACTTGAGCACCCAGCCAATCAATAAGTTCGGCTGAATTTAAGGGTTGTAAATCAATTGAGATACGAGTTTGCTCAGGTTGAGCATGAATAACCTGCTGCTGTAATGCTGTGATCGCCGTTGCTAAATTCAACAGAGCGCCCCTTAGTAAACTACTACTTAGGGGATGATTTTAACATAAGTTAGTGCCAACAGTTCACAGACCAACACTAAATGGGTAGTTATTTGAGTTATTTATAGCCTAGATCAATAAAATGTTCGTTTTAGAAGAAAATAAACTTCGAACCAACGGCTAATAATAACAAGGCAAAATAACGTTTTAACACATGACTTGGTAATGAATGAGCCAATTTTGCCCCTTGCTTAGCAAACACGGTACTGGTAATAATGATGCCAAAGAAAGCCGGTAAATAAATATAACCTAAGCTGTATTCCGGTAATTCTGGGTTATTCCAGCCCGTCACGATATAACTACACACACCTGCCACCGCAATGGGTAAACCACAAGCTGAAGAGGTCGCAACCGCATTACGCATTTCGACACGACACCAAGATAGATAAGGTACGGTGAGTGAGCCGCCACCAATACCAAACAAAGCAGATATTGCGCCTATAATTCCACCTGCGACAGTCAAACCAGCACCTTTAGGTAAGTCATGCTCCGCTTTGGGTTTTAAATTAAAGCCCATTTGCACCGCTACCGTCAGCGCATAAATACCGATGATCATTTGTAATGTTTCACCCGGTAAGTAATCGGCAAAAATACTGCCTAATACTGCACCTATAATAATGCCAACGGTTAAACGTTTTACGAGATCCCAATCAATGGCACCTTTGCTATGGTGCGTTTTAATCGAACTAATTGAAGTGAAGATAATGGTCGCAAGAGAAGTCCCAATAGCTAACTGAGTCAATACTATTGGTGAGAGTTCTTGCATCGTGAAGGAGAAAACCAGTGCTGGCACGATAATTAAACCACCACCAACACCAAAGAGACCTGCAGTCAAACCTGCCGCTGCACCTAAAATCAAATATAAAACCACAATCATCGCCACAATCCTTTCTATAACATATACCTAGATTTGAAGCCGTACTATATCAAACTTGCGATGATAAAGTGTCACAGATTGTGGTTTAGCATTACGAGAGTGAAAGTACACCTGTTGATAATAAGTAAATTGCGCCAGCAGCGCCCACTAATAGCACTAATGAATACGCGTAATCTCGCTTACTAAAGGCTTGTTGTTTCTCGCTCAGGGCTTGTTTATAAACCAATACACCAGGTAAATACAATAATGCACATAACAGCATATATTCAGCACCTGCCGCATACACTAACCAAGCACCATAAAATGATGAGACTAAGCCGATAAACAAGTCTTTTTTACGGTTTTCAGTAACGCTATAACCTTCTCCACTCAACGCCACTTTTACCCCATATGCACCCACTAAAAAGTACGGAAGCAGTACTGCCGATGTAGCTATGTTTACCAAGGCCAGATACGAACTTTCTTGTATTAAGGTTAAGATTAAAAACAACTGCACCAAACAAGACGAAAACCACAGAGATGTGGTTGCAGCACCTTTACTGTTCTCTTTAGCAAACGCTTTCGGGAACAAACCTTCTTTCGCAGCAATGAAAGGGACTTCGGCACTGACCACGGTCCAACTTAATAACGCACCGGACACTGAAATAATCAGACCCGCATTAATCAACATTGCCCCCCAAGGTCCGACAATCACTTCTAAAATACGTGCCATTGATGGATTTTGTAATTGTGCGACTTCAGGTTGTGTCATCACACCTAACGTAAATAAGCTAACTGCGATATAAAGTATTAATGCCGAGAACAGCGCAATACCGGTAGCTTTCGCCACATCACGTTTGTCTTTAGCACGGTTAGATAGAATAACCGCCCCTTCGATACCGATAAATACCCACAATGTCACCATCATAGTGGCTTTAACTTGATCTAATACCGAACCCAACGCCGGTGTTTTATCACCCCAAAAATCAATGGTAAATTTATCTAACTTAAATGCCATAATAACCAAACAAATGAAGGTTAAAATAGGGATTATTTTAGCGATAGTCGCAAAGACATTAATCAAGGCCGCACGTGTCACACCACGTAATACCAGCGCATGCATAAACCAGATTAATAATGAACCACCTAATACCGCAATCGGCGTATTACCTTGTCCCATCATTGGGTTTTCAGGGGTATCGACAAAGTAGCCAATCGCACTAAAAAATACCACTGCATAGGATACATTCGCTAATAGGTTACAGATCCAGTAACCCCAAGCCGACATAAAACCGATGTAGTTGCCAAAACCCGCTTGCGCATACGAGAAAATACCGCCGTTTAAATTTGGGAAACGCACCACCAGGTTACGTAATACAGTCACCAGTGCGAGCATACCGCAACCCGTGATCAACCAACCGAGTGTGATAGCACCTGGCGCAGCAGACACAGCGACATTTTGCGGTAGACTAAAGATTCCGGCACCAACCATGGTACTGAATACCAATGCGACTAACATGCCTAGACCGAGTTTGTTTTCCATCAATAATTCCTAAATAAGACCAAGCTGCGATATTTAACACCAGCTAAAGTCTGATTTTCGTTCGTTAATATAAATAATTTCGCGGATTGTATTATATTATTTTATATATGCAAGAGTATTCACTTAAATTGCATAAATCCTGACAAGAGGCCAAGATTGCCGATAATCTGAACAGAACCAAGCATCACCCTATTAAACTTATCTTTTTTCCTTACATCTTGTACCTCATTCAGTTAAAATACGCGGTTCGATTTCTTGCAAAATAATGATGATGACTAATTCTTCACAACAATATCTTTGTCGCAAAACCTACCTTATTGATAGCTTTTGGCCTGGTAAATTACTCGAGTTAAATAACGCGGGTAATATCAAGGTTGCGGGTACTAATGGCGCGGGTAAAACAACGTTACTTAAACTGCCAATGCTGTTTTGGGGGGCTCGACCTGGGCGTATTGTTGAACGTAATGCCAATAAGAAATCATTTGCAGCTTATTACTTGCCACGCAAAACCAGTTACATCGTTTTTGACTATCAACGTCCGAACGGTACTGACACACCTCAGCTATGCCATGTATTAATTAAAAGTGATGGCGATAAACTGCTGTACCGTTTTATTGATAGTCCATTCGATATCAAGATGTACCTTGATGATAGCGGCAATATCTTTGCAGATGACGAAATTAAGCGTAACTATAGAACTCAGCAACGTTGCGAAGTCAGTAGCTTGTTGAGTGTGGATGATTATGCAAGAGTCATTCAAAATCACCGCGACCTTGGCGGCAAGAAATCACTACGCACTCTACAACAACGTTTTTCAATGAGCCAATCACCGATTAAGCACATTGAAAAAGTCGTTACATCGGTATTTAACAAGATCTCGAATTTCGACGTGATCAAACAAATGATCATCGAAATATCTCAAGATGCCATTAGCTCTGAAATGTTGAGCCACAATGTTACCGACATGGTTAACATCGATAAAACCGATATTGATAGCTGGCTAGCCGATTTACACTCATCGCAAGCTATTCTAAATTTAGAAGATAAGATCTTATCGTCATTAACTGACATTGATTCACTGGTTGAAATCAAACAAGATCTACAGCACTTACATCATCTTGCTGCTATCTATCAAGATAAGTGTAATCAAGATCAAGCGATCTCAGACGCACGCTTAAAAGAAGTATTACTTGAGCTAGCTGATTTAAAAGACAGCCACAGACAACAAGTATTATCGATTGAAGATGCTTGTCACGATGAAGAAAAAGCGCACCGTGAAATTAAACACGATCTAGATAAACTAGAACAAGAAAAAATTGATTTTGAAGATGATGAAGCCGCAACCTATCAACAACGTGGCTCAGAATTATCTGATTTTACCTTACGCTTAATCAATCTTAATAATGAAAAGACCCAATTAAGTGAAAAATCTGCCGATCTTAGCCGCACGTTTACCGAACAACAGCAGCAGCAAGAACTTGATTTTAACAAACGTGAACAGCAACTCACTAACGAAATTAGCTCTCAAAATCAGCAGTTAACGACCGCGTTAAGTGAGAACAAACTGCACTATGCGACGCTAGAAAGCGAATTAAGAACACAAACGCAAGCGCTAGTGGATCAGCTAAATGAAAAGAAAACCCCGCTTGAACACACCAAGATCTCGCTTAATCTGCAGTTAACCCAACCACAAGCGGATCCAGAACTGACAGCGCAATCTCAGCAATTACAGCAGAGTTTAAGCCAATGCCGCCGTAATATTAATGAGCGTCAAGAAGCCTATAATCGCATTAGTAATGAATCACAAAGCTTACGTCAAAAACAGCATCAAGCTTTGCAAACTAATGACCGCTTAAAAATTGAATTAAACCATTTAGCTCAGCAACACCGCGATGTACAAGCATTGTTAAGCCCAGAAAAAGGTTCTTTGCACGCTTTCCTTGCTGAACACGTACCAAATTGGCAAGGTAATATCGGTCGTGTAATTAACCCTGAGTTACTCAAACACCTGCATCTTGAACCTGAGCTATTAGCCGCCTTTACTGACGCGGCAAAAAATGCCGACACAGAAACCGCGCTAGCCCAAGTACAAGATTTTTATGGTATTAAAATCAACCTTAATGCCTTAGAGAATGCCTCGTTCACAGACAGCGCACTAGCAGAAAAAGAACAGCATATCTCGGCTCAGATTGGCGCTAAAAAAACAGAACTAGAACAGCTACAAAAAGCCCTTGAGCAACTGAATAAAGAAGTTGAAGAGCTTGATAAGCAGTTAATGTCGAGCAAACAATTACTGTTTAAACAACAGCAATTATTGACTAGTCTTGTTAATGAAGAAGATGAGCTGAACGGCAAGCTAGAGCAACATAAAACTCTGGCGATTGCGCGTATTCAAACAGAGCTAGCAGACACAGTATTATTGCTCGATCAAGCACAACAAACATTAAGCCAAGCCAAGGTTGATTATCAAACCCGCCATAACGAACTAAACAACGAACGTTTAGGCGTACATTGCCAGTTAGAAACTGACTATAATCAACGTATTGATAGCTACCAAACATCGCTTGATAGTTTACGTAATGAAGCGCAAGTTGAGATGCAACGTATTGCCGATGCATTACAAGCCGCATTGAGTGACGCCGGTATTAATGCCAGTATCTTTAACGCCCTTGAAGCTAAAATAAAACAAACATCAAAAGCGGTTGAGAATGCCAAAGTATTCCAACAAAAAGCGGATAAGTATAATAGCTGGTTAGAAACGTCATGGTCACAAGTTGAACCGGGTCGTGAACGTCTACGTCGTTTAGATGCTGCGATTCAACGCTACCAACAGCAATTAAAAGATAAAAAGCAAGACTACCAACAGTCAACAGACAAGTTAGAACAAGAGAAAACCCAGCTTGATAAGCAATTAACCGATTTAGTATTACAACTTAAAGGCTTAGATAACAGCCTGGTAAAACTAGCCGACTACCCTGCTGTTGCTAACGACGATATACCTGAATATAGCGTTAACAACATCTCTAAATTGACCAACAGTCAAATGAGCCTGTTAGGTAAACAGCAAAGCAATGTATTAAGCGCAGTAAGTAAGATCAGCAGTGAATTAAAACGTTACTCGAAAAGCACACTACAAATTGGTTGGTTAGAAAACCGCATTGAAAGTGATCCTGAGATGGTTAATTACCGCCTTGAAGAAGCTATCAACAGCGGCGAACAGCTGAGCTATGTATTGAAAAATGCCAAACTACTGCAAACATCAACCACTCATGAAGTGGAATTACGTGCTAACGATATTTTATCTATCTATACCCATTTAAGTAACTTTGATCGCAACATCACCCGCACCGGTCGTAAACTGTCTAGCCACATGAATGGTAAACAGTTCTTCACTGCCTTGGGGGATATTAAAATTGCGATCCGAACTAAGATGGACAAGTTAGGTTATTGGCAGCAACTTGAGAACGTAAATGAAGCGTTTGAAGCTTATCAAGCCAATACCGAACTGACCCACGATCGCAGTATTCCACAAGATTTAATTGATAGCTTGGATGAACTGTCAGCGGTATTGCCAAAAAACAATAACATGCAGCACAATGAACTGTTTGATATCGAATTTACGATTGTTGAGAACGGTCGTACGACACGTGCTACCACACCTAAAGAGCTGGAAGATGTCTCATCAACGGGTTTATCTTACTTAGCCTTAATCACCTTCTTTACCGGCTTAACGACCATGTTACGTCCGGACGAAAACACCGTGATCACTTGGCCTGTGGATGAATTAGGTGAGCTGCATTCTGAAAATATTCAAGCCATGCTCGACATGTTAAATCAACACGGTATTCAGATCATGACCGCCTCACCGTCAACAGATAAGTCGGTATTGCAGTTATTCGATCACCTATACGAGATTGATAGCCGTAACAAACTCCTGATCCAGATGAATGTGGATGATGACCCGTTAATGGCCTTGTTAAATGGTGATGCCAAGCAAGCACTAGTATCAGACTCAACTGTCACGACATCAGTAACAACAGAACTGCCATCATCTGTAAATGCAGAGTCTGCAGCCACTATGCAAGAAGAGGGTTAACCCATGTTTCAAACTACCGTTGAATTATTGTTACAGGGCCATACCATTTGTCAGGTGAGTCAGCCTGATGCATATCGCTACCTGTCTGAGCAAAGCTTGTATGAAAAGGTAAATGATTACCTGCGTTTGATTAACCGTAAGGTAAAAGTAATTGAAGACGGTTTAGCGTTTGTTGCTTGTTACTGCACCATTGAAGAAGAAAATCGCGGGGATATTCGCCAACAATTACGTCAAGTTCGTGATATTTTCCGTCCATTGGTTAACTTCTTAGACCTCGCAATGACAGCCTTGGTACATGATTGTGCAATGCGCGCTGGTGATACTATTCGCTTGTCTGAGTTGTTACGCGGTATTGAAAACGAACCAACGTTAAAGCAACAATTAGCGCTATTAACCAATAAAGGTATCTTCAAAACCAGTCGTAATGATATCTCTGAACAGCTTAACTTTATCTTGAAAAAATTAGATGAAGCAGGTTATGTACAACGCTTAGATACCGGCAGTACCATTTATCAGATCACCGCTAAAATGAACTATATTCACGAGTTAATTGATTTTATTAATGACAGTGAATCGTTGAAA
>Ga0209396_1004068_pt1 | contig 14380 bp, 14 predicted proteins | sample GOMGulsemesocosm_6_FD_184638 | JGI IMG/M metagenome (GOLD analysis project Ga0209396, IMG submission 184638) | Methane-oxidizing microbial communities from mesocosms in the Gulf of Mexico - GOM8C Gulf of Mexico (SPAdes) (version 2) | ecosystem: Environmental > Aquatic > Marine > Cold seeps...
AAAAATCATTAATGAATTGTGCACTTTGAAATCGTTTATAAGCAATTCTGAAAGAAGAAAACAAATAAATAATTATTCAGATTTATATGAAGCGCTAAATTTAACACAAAAAGTGATGGTGAGTGAGCTTGGTCGTTTAGGTTATCAACTACATTACATAAGAGGAAAATATGCTAACAGCATCGCAATTCTATTATGTAATGAGAAAGTTGCAACAATCGACAGACTAGGTGAAATTAATATCGATTCCGACATTAAGATCCGTAAATAATACAAATTTTGATAATTAAGGAACTCTTTATAAATTCAAATAATAAAATAGTTCCTTTCTCAGGTCTAACTCCACAATTCATTCACATTTTAATTTTAACATTACATTATCGTACAGTTCTCAAAAGGTGATGAAATGGAAACTATCCCTAAAAATAATAATTCGTTTAAATGCGTTAATACTGAAGTATTTAATTCTATCGAACTCAAATTTTTTATCTTAAATGACAATGCTTATAAGATTGAATGGCATAGTAAAATGACTGGCGCATCAGCTGTATTCTCTACTTTTAATAATGATGAATATGTCGTTACCCGTAATTGGTCTCAAAGTAAAAACTTAGAAAATTTTGATTTGATATTTTCTGATTGTAAGGTTGCGTTTAAACATTTTTTATTAAATGTCGACGTTATAAAGGTTGATCCTTATGTTATAAATCGAGCAAAAAAATGTACAACTGATTTCTTCACAGAACGAGAGGGGTTCGATGAGATAACTAATCCAAAGTTTTTCTATAGTCGATTACAAAGTAGTATTGGTATGCGTGTTAATGTCTACGACCAAAGTACAAAAGATAACTTAATAGCAAAAGGTTACCTTCTACAATTAATAGGGGGTAAAGCGCAAGTTCAAATAAGTGAACGACTTGATTTGAGAGCCAGAAAACCAATTCAAATATTCCCAACAAAACAGGTTGCTTTAGTTTAAGCCTCATAAAGTTAATGGAAGACAAGATGACTAGCAAGGATGATAACAATACTTCAGATTTACTGGTATGGTTTTTAACAGTAACCAGCTTAATCTTTACTTTTGGATCATTGTTTTTATTATATTTATTCTAGAACTGTACTAACTAAAGAAAAGCCGCTAACTGCGATACAGGTTTAGTCGTGACATACCATAACTGTATGTAAAATTTATTAACTCTACTACGTTAGTCAAATGAAGTTTCTGCATTATATTAGAACGATGAACGTTAATTGTTCTTTCGCTATTGTTAAGTGATGTGGCAACTTCTTTATTGCTAAGCCCTAAAACTAACAACTCAATGACCTGTAACTCTTTAGGTGTCAATTTCGAGTTATGCTCAGATATCTTTTTGTTTAGTGAATTCGAGATATAACTTCCTTTATTAATAATTCTTTCTATCGCAACAGTATAGTCTTTACAGGGATCTGTCTTAAGACAAATTGCTGATATCAAACCCGTATTAAGAAATTTATAAAAATTATAATAAGTCTCTTCATCAGTTGTGATGATGATTTTTATTTTAGGAGCCAACCGATTAAGCTCTGCTATAGCATGCTTAATATCATTTCTTAATAAGGCACCATCGAGTAATAGAATGTCAGCATGGTTATTAGATAAGTATTGAATTAATGAAATAAAATCTGATATGTCATAGTTTATTTCATACTTTTTATCTGAAAAGCAATGTATTAGTCCAACCCTAATTAATTCTTGATGCTGCGCAATGATCAGCTTTAACATTTTATAATCTAATTTATTTCTATTTAATAGTGAGATTACAACAGGTAAATGTGTTGAAACTGTGTTCTTTTTGAAGTTTAAGCCCTTTTAATAAAGTAACATTAATATAGACAATAAAAGTATTGATAAAACCTAGTTAAACTTCAGAACTAGACTAAAATTGTTACTTATGGGGATGAATACTATGTACCAGGCATTTGAGTTTGCTACATAGATATTTCAATAATAAAGGAAGATAAATGAAATATTATAAAAGTTTTAGTTCAACTATAAGTATATTGTTTGTTTTTTCAGGGTTTCAAGTATTAGCTGATGAAGGGATCACTGCTAATGTAGGTGCCACAAATAATTATTTATGGCGCGGTGTGACACAAAGTGATAAGAAACCAGCAATCTCTGGTGGTCTTGATTTTACGCATAGTTCGGGTTTTTATGCTGGTACTTGGGCTTCAAATATAGACTTTGGCTCTGATGCGACAACTGAAACAGATTTTTACACTGGGTTTGCAAGTCAGCTGGGAGATTTCTCATATGATGTGGGTTATATATATTATGGTTACCACGATGGCGATGATTTAAATTTTTCTGAAGTGATGGCATCTGCGTCATGGAATTTTTTATCTTTAGGAGTATCAACTACTGCCCATAGTGATTGGGAATCAGACTTTGGTGATGATACCTATTTTGAGTTAAACCTTGCATTTGAAGTATTTAAAGATGTTGAGTTCGGTTTGCATTTAGGCAGTTATGATTTTAATTCAGGTACAGATTACCTTGACTATAATATGAGCCTTAGTAAAGCGGGTTTTAGTTTTATGGTAAGCGCAGTTGACGAAGACGAAATAGATGATGAATACAGTATTTCAATCTCTTATACCCATGAAGTTAATTTTTAGCCTTAAAGGGTATTAGTTAACTAAATAGTAAAATTTTTATTACTAATAAAAAAGAAGTGTTTTAAAGCACTTCTTTCTTTTTAAATTTACAAACTTATAACCTGAACTCTTTCATCTTTGTTTCTAAATTACTCACCAGAATACTAAGTCGTTTTACATCACCTTTACTGACATCAGCTTTATCAGAAATATTATGTGAAGTATCAGCAATCTCAGTCACATTTTTATTGATATCATCTACAACTGCACTTTGTTGCTCTGAAGCCGTTGCGATTTGTAAATTCATATCATTAAGTTGCTGTACTAAGTCTACAACATCAGCCATCAATTTTTTATTATCTTCACAGGCATCAATGCTAGCATTAGCCATTTTACTTGAAGAGGTTACCATTTTAACGGTTGTTTGAGTTTCATGTTGTAGTGAATTAATTTTTGAACGGATATCTTCCGTTGATTGTTGTGTTCTACTGGCTAATGTTCTGACTTCATCAGCGACAACAGCAAACCCTCTGCCTTGTTCCCCTGCACGAGCAGCTTCAATGGCTGCATTTAAAGCTAACAAGTTTGTTTGCTCTGCAATTGATTGGATAACATCTAAAACTGAACCAATAGATTCACTTTCTAATGCCAGTTTCTCAATAGAATCTGATGCATTGTCCATTTGCTTATTTAAATTATTCATATCAGATTCTAACTTTTGAGCGGATTGTGTGCTTTCAGAACATTTTTCATCTGTGGATTTAACGGTGTCAGCAGCTGTTGTTGCATTGCGAGCAACCTCTTGTATGGTTGCAAGCAATTGATTTGTCGCAACAGCAACACTATCTGCATTATCTGATTGATGTAGGGTTTGATTGGTTGTTTCATCCATATTGATTAGCATTTTTTCTGTAGACTCAAGTAGTGTTTTAGATAAATTTTCAACACAATGTAAAATCTCTTGCAGTTCATTTAAAAGGTGATTGAAAGAGTTAGCCAAAGAAAATAGCTCATCATTTCCTTGATAATCAACTCTTGCGGTTAAATCTTTGTCTTTTGATATATGGTTAACTTGATCTATAAATTGATTGATTGGATTTGAAATACCTTTACCTACTTTAAAACCAGCGAGTAAAGTTAAAGGAATAAGTACCAACATAATGCCACTCATTATCAACCAAATACTATTGAGCATTTCATCTTTATCTTTCATCGCTTCAGATACATCAATTTCACTTAATACCGCCCATTTAACACCATCTATATTAAGTGGCCCATAGGCAGAAAGAACATCAACGTCTCGGTAATCTTTAATTGTTTTTATTCCAGTTTCTCCAGCAATACCTAAGACTGCTCCCTCACTTTTTACGGGTTGTAAACCGATTGCAGAACCACTGGCTACAATTTTTTCAATCGTAGTTTTATCCACTCCTGAATTTATAAGGGCTTTTTTATAGCTTTTAGCATCATCATAAAGAAACCGACTCTGGCTACGTAATAAATAGTCTTCACCAATTAAGTAGGTTTCTCCTGATTCGCCTAAACCAACTTTTTTCCATTTTTTCCCATAAGTCATCAATGTATTAATTTTGTCTATTGGCATTTGAAAAATGAGAATGCCTAGCTTTTCACCTTCATCAGAGAATATCGGGGAGGACATAAACGCTGCAGCTGCATGATATGAGGGGTAATAAGGTTCAAAGTCAATTAAAAAACTATCGTGAGAATTGGTACTTTGATTGGCTTTATTATAAGCCTTAGCAAGACCTGAGTTTTTATAAGGACCATCAAGCAGGGAAGTAGCAAAATCTAACTCTTTAAAAACACTATAAATAACGTATCCCGTATCTGGTTCAACTAAAAATATATCATAGAAACCAAATGCTTCTAGATACTCATTTAAATGGGGATGATATTTTTTATGGATTTCACTATATTGTGTATTGTCATTAGAGTAATTAAGCTTATTTTTACTGCCTAATTCATGTTCATTTCCACTAATATAAGCATGTTGAATTGATTTTGAGTTAAGGTTTAATTTAGTTAACTGCTCTGTTGAACTTTCATTCGAGTTGGGGTTTTTTGCTTTGTACTGGGCATCAAATTGAGTCGTATAGTATTGTTTTAGCTGTCCATTATTTTTAATATTACTTTCTTGATTAAAATTAAAGAATGGTTTTGACATCTTATTCATCATATCACTGACCATCAAATCGCTCGATAAGCTCACAATTTCGTGCCGAATAGTAGTGAAATACTCTTCTATTTGTGTTTTTTGTATTTCTCTGATTGCAACGAGTTGCTCAAAAGCGCGTTTTTCTAGCGCTTTAGACGCGATTGAAGAAGCTTGCCAACCCACAAGAGAGCCTGCGGTTATTATGCCAATTGCAGACAAAACAACAGATGCAACGATGATCTTATTTGCTATCTTCATTAGTATATTAATCTAATAGAAAAACATACCTCAAAGTTTAGTTAAGTAATCAGCTCCTAGCCACATGATATTTCTTTAATTGCAGTATTTTACCTGGGTAAATAAATCATCATTACAATACAAAAAATTACGATTGGCCAAAATGCATATTTGAAGATTCTACGACGATAAGTGCCACTATGTGGGTGACATTGCGGTAGTGTCATACCACAATTGCAGCATGCTTTTTCTTTATAAGTTTTTTTTATTACATCACCCTGTGCAAGGGTATTTTCAGTGTCACAATAAAGACAGTGTATTGTTTCTATCAATTATTAATCTCCTAACATGTTAACTGATGATATAACTGAGGCAGCTTGGTGGGCAGTTGAGTTGGGTTTAAAATAACGGTAAAACCATCACTGCCAAACAAATAAGGTAAGTACTCATCCGCTTTTTGATCTATAGTAATACAAAATGGTCTTAGCCCTAATCGTTTTGCTTCTAAAATGGCTTGATGTGTATCTTCTATACCAAAACGCCCCTCATAATGATCAATATCATTAGGCTTGCCATCCGTTAGAATCAACATTAATTTCTGAGTGTTTTTTTGCTCAGATAATACTTTTGTTGCCTGGCGTATAGCCGCCCCCATTCGCGTATAAAATCCAGGTTGTAATGCTTGAATTCGTCCCCTCACATCATCATTATATTTCTCGGCAAAGTTTTTAAGCATAGTAAACCTAACATGATGACGTTTCACCGAGGAAAATCCATACATAGCAAATTCATCGCCTACAGCTTCAAGTGCTTCGCCAAATAAAAGCATACTATTTTGAATCACATCTATAACACGGTTATTATCATCTATATGCGCATCGGTAGACATCGAGATATCTGCAAGCAACAAACAAGATAAATCTCTATTTTGACTTCTAAAGCTACGGTATAAGCCTTTTTGTGGGGCGGGTCCTTGCTTACTTTGTATATGAAAATCTAACCAGGCAGATATATCTAGTTCTTCTCCTTGGGGTTGTGCTTTATGCCATTGCTTAACACTTTGTAGTTGTTCAAACTGTGAACGTATTTTTTTAGCCGTATTAATTAAATTCAATGGTAGCTTTTTAGCTGAGCTGTTTTTTGGCAGCATAGGTTGTAATAAACACCTATCAGCTATCAATTTTGATGATTTATAATGCCATTCAGGTAATTTGATGCCATCACCTAATGGAATATCATCTTCTGAAGCCGAAGGTAAATCTAAATCCACTTTGAGTTTGGCTGTTTTTTGATTTTGCTGTTTAGAGAGGGTGATTTTATTCAGGTCTTCAGCAACACGTTGTGCATCTTCATCTTCAGTATCATCTTCTGCACGGTTTATTTTTGAAAACTCACTCCAAGAAAATAAGTTTTCTAATCTGAAAATCATCATACCATCTCGGGTTTGTGGATCTTGAATTCGCTCTGTTTTCTTTCGAGCAACTTTGCTTTCTTGTTTATCTTTAGATGATTCTTTTTTTTGATGGTTCTGTTCATTATTATCAGGTGGACTTATTTGCACATTAGCACTAGGGTATAGCCATAAATATACCGCTTGAGGAGCATAATTGGCCATAGGGAAGTCAGTGACCGAACCTGGTTTTTTTAAGGCTTGTATTATAGATTTTTCTAGCGTTTGATGCTCTAGAGGCAAAGTATCAACTGCAGGTCTAAGCTGTAGCAAAGCGTCTAGCATTTCATAATAACGTTTATTTAAACTTGGATAGCGTTGTAAAACATTGAGTACTCTCGCTTGATTGTCTTTTGCCCAATGGTTAAATTTTTCATCTGATTGAGCAGCCAGTGCTGCAAGCCATAAATACAGGTTTTTATTTAAAAACTTTGATGGAAAAACCGCGATTGATTCAGGTAGTCTTAAACTTGTTTCATCTTGCCATGCAAGACTCAATTGATGATGAGACCCAGATATTTTTTGTAAGAAACTCCGTCTTACAATATAGTCTCGGGGGGCTGCTGCTTCAACACGCTTTGCTGGAGAGCCACCAAGGGCTCTGAAAATCATGCCAGCGGACTTATTCACTTCTGAAAATGTTACTTTTGCTTCATCAAAATCCGTGCTTGCTTTTTTAGTGATATATTTATGCCAAACACTACCAACCCATTCTTCCATAATTAATTCTCATTAAGCTTACAACTGAATCATAATATCAATAACCAACGTATAGGCTATGACATACATCAAGTGATGAATTGTTAAATCAAACTGATTAGTCATTTGTACTCGAAGAGGGTTAATAGAAAGATAAAGCCCTAAACATGGTTTAGGGCTTGTGGTTGAAACTATACTGTTTTAGGGTTAAGCGTCAGCTTGTAATCTATCAGTATTTGATTGTGGATCACTTACTGTTACTTTTTTTCTATCGACTAAGAAATTAGCTAAATAAGTTAATAGACCTATCATAAATACAATACCTGCTGCTTCACGTAACCAATAGAATATAGCAAGCTTATCTTGTGTTGCCATAAAGTTTAGTGCTTCACCAGATTCAGGCATACGTTGTAGCCATACCTGTAAAATACCAGCACCAGTTAGGAATAATGTGATAAATACCATAGAGATAGTCATTAACCAGAATCCCCACATTTCTACAACTTGTGCTCTAGGACTTGAAGCTTCACCAATTCCTCGAAGTTTTGGCATAGCAAATGAGATTATAGTTAGCACTATCATGACATAAGCACCATAAAACGCCATATGACCATGTGCTGCTGTTATTTGAGTCCCATGAGTAAAGTAGTTAACTGGTGCTAGAGTATGAAGGAAACCCCAAACACCTGCGCCTAAGAATGCCATTACCGCAGTACCTAAAGCCCATAATGTGGCTGCTTTATTTGGATGTTCACGACGACGACGGTTAACCATATTAAATGCGTATAAAACCATAGCAAAGAAAGGTAAAGGCTCAAGTGCAGAGAAAATAGAACCAATCCACTGCCAATAATCAGGTGTTGTTAACCAGTAGAAGTGATGACCCGTACCTAAGATCCCGGTAATTAGTGCCATAGCAATGATAACGTATAACCATTTCTCAATTACTTCACGATCCACACCTGTTACTTTGATTAATATGAACGCTAAAATAGCCCCCATAATAAGTTCCCAAACACCTTCTACCCATAAATGAACAACAAACCACCAGAAGAATTTATCAAGAGCAATGTTTGAAGGGTTATAGAATGAGAATAAAAAGAATACAGCTAAGCCAATAAGACCTGTAATTAAGACTAAGTTAACTACCGTTTTACGACCTTTTAAGATTGTCATACCTAAGTTAAATAAGAAACCTAAACAAACAATAACAATACCAATTTTAGTGATAGTAGGTTGCTCTAAGAACTCCCGTCCCATGGTGGGTAAAATATCATTACCAGTCATATGCGCTAGGGTTGAGTAAGGTACTAATAAATATCCAAGGATTGTTAAAGTTCCTGCAGCTGCAAAAATCCAAAATAATGCAAGTGCAAGTTTAGGGCTATAAAGCTCAGTTTCCGCTTCTTCGGGTACCAAGTAATAAGCCGCACCCATAAAACCAAATAATAACCAAACGATCAGTAAGTTAGTGTGAACCATACGAGCAACATTAAAAGGGATTGCATCACCTAAAAAGTCACCAACAACATATTGTAGTCCCATTATCAGGCCAAATAATATTTGCCCTGTAAACAGCATGAGTGCAAAAATAAAATAAGGTTTTGCAACTGATTGAGATTGAAATTTTAATGTATTCACGTCATTAACCCTCAATGTTTGGTGGCCAGTTATTAACATCCATCTCAGCAGTAAACTTCAGGAAGTCTGCTAGGTCATCAATTTCTTGGTCATTTAAGTTGAACTGCGGCATCTGGCGACGGCCAGGGATACGTAATGGTTGTGCTTTCATCCAGCCATTCATAAAGGCTTTAAATGTTTCGTGGTCACCTGAACCGCGACGGTAAAATACATTGCCAAGTTCAGGAGCAAAATATGCACCTTCGCCTATTAATGTATGGCAACCAATACAGTTGTTTTCTTCCCATAACTCCTTACCTCGCTCCACCGATTCAGTAATATTTTCACGGTGATCCGATTTAGGCATTTCTCTTGTTGTATGCATGGTTAATCCGAGGAACACTAAGAAGAAGAACATACTTCCGCCGTAATAAATGTTTCTCGCCATACTTTTAGTAAAGGTTTCGGACATTGTCTCATCCCCTGTAATTGTTAAAAAGCTAACGGTTGTTGAACAAATTAATAATATGGCAAGGCTAGTTTGGGTTATTTGACTTGAATCAACTTTTTCAAAATGCGGACTGGTGTAACTTGATTTGAATCAATCTTTGTAACTATAAGATTTAAAAGAGTAAATAACCCTAATCAAAGTAAGGGTTTAGAAGGGATTTAACGCAGGTTTATAGTGAATTTAAATATACTTTAACGAGTCAATAATGCAGATATAGTGATGTTTTACTATTGGGTATTAATGTGAATAGATACATATACAAATAGTACTAAAACAGAGGCATTTTATTTGCCATGGCGCGTGAAAGATTTAACATACCTAATAATACAAATACCGCATGCATACAAACAAAATAAAAGATCATTATCATGATTGCAGCTTCATTAATGCCGGGTAAAAGAAATATATAAACTAGCGGGATCACAACTAATACCATTCCATTTAAAACACATAGTTGCAACGAACGATAAAGGTGAATTCGTGCTAATCCAAAACGTGATTTGAATTTAATGAAATATATCAATAAAAATAAAAAAGCAAAACCAGGTAAAATAAGTAAATTAGCGACATAGAGAGATTGCGCTATGGTTGACAGTTTTTTTTGTGATATAAAATTATTAATCATAAAATCGCCTTAAAGTGTAGGTAACCAATAAATAAGACCGATGAGTGTAGGCACAACGATGACATAGCTACTTAATAGCACTCGCCAAAGGAGTGGGGCTGTTTTTAACTCCATAAACACATCAGTAATTTGATGTCCTTTGTATATTGCAGCCCCTAATACTAGCCATATAACATACCCTTGATAAATATCCGTAGTGTGATCAACAAAACCACCAACAATTACTGAAATGACAGTTAATGAAAGTAAAATGATAAAACTAATTGTAAACTGTTTAAATGGCATTTATTAATCCTTAATGTAAATGTAGCTAGAACAACCTTATATAATACTTCAAGAAAGAATATAAATTAATGGAAATAGAATAATCCATACTAAATCAACCATATGCCAATAACAGCCTCCAGCTTCAAACCCTGAGGTTTCAGTCGCTTTATATTCTCCTTTAGACGCTTTTTTAGCTATAAAGGCTAGGATTATCATGCCTAATAAAACATGCATAAAGTGAAAAAATGTTATAAAAAAATAGAGCATAAAAAAGGTATTTGTTGTAATGCCAAATCCCGATTCAATTAAAACTTGGTATTCCCATAACTTTGTTAAGACATAAACACTTGATATTAAAAGTGCAATTATAAGATGTTGTGTTGCTTTTGAATTATCAGATTTTTTAATGGCATGAACGCTTAGTGCAACAAAATAGCTGCTGGTAATGAGCGCAAGGGTATTTATTATTCCTGCAATCGGGTGAAGGTGATTTTGCCCCTCAATGAACATGTGAGGGTGGAGTTGTCTGGTAACTGCAAAAGCGATAAATAGAATCGCAAACACTGTCAGTTCAGCTAAAATAAAAAACCACATGGCTAAATCACCAGGTAGTTTTTTATCATTAATATTTATTGCTATTTGATTATGTATCATGATTATTCATCAAAATATATACGAGCGACATCCATTAATGCTTCAACTGTGATCGGGTCATCTGTTAATGGTTCCGCTAAACAACAACGACATACTTCAAGTGCAGGCATACCGCTTGACATCATTCGAGCTGCATAAATCAGTAGGCGTGTAGAAGCAACTTCGTCTAAGTCATTATCTTCCAAACGCCTAAGGGCACCTGCAAGTTCAATTAATTTATACGCAAGGTGTGAATCGATATTACACTCTTTCATTAAAATTTCTTGTTCGACTTTTGGATCTGGATAATCAAACCTCAATGCAACAAAGCGTTGGCGGGTACTTGGTTTCATACCTTTTAATAAATTTTGGTAACCTGGGTTATATGAAACGACCAACATAAAATCTGGCGCCGCTTCCAATAATTCCCCGGTACGCTCAAGTGGTAATATACGACGGTCATCAGCTAAAGGATGTAATACCACAGTAGTGTCTTTTCTTGCTTCAACAACTTCATCTAAATAACAAATTCCACCTTCTCTTACTGCGCGTGTTAAAGGACCATCTTGCCAATAAGTACCATTTGGTCCTATAAGATGTCGTCCAACTAAATCGGCAGCGGTTAAATCATCATGACACGCTACGGTATATAAAGGTTTATTAAGCTTTTCGGCCATATGCTGTACAAAACGTGTTTTACCACAGCCTGTAGGACCTTTAATTAAAACGGGTAATTGATGTTCATAAGCATACTCAAAAAGAGATACTTCATTTTTTTGTTCTTGATAAAATAATTCATTTTTATCTGATTCTATTTCAATAATATTATCAGGTGAAGCTGCAAATGTTTGAGTCATAACAAGAAAACCTTAAGCACATATTGTTGTTAGCTATAAGGTACTCTTGTTATATCACTGTGATCTTGATTTTGATCAAGTCAAATGAGAACTAACATCAACTTGGTTTAATAATAAGCTTACTTTTCTTTAGGATTATATTTCGCTGCGGGCCGATCTATATCTATTGCCTCAGGTCCGTCTACCCACTTAAGTAACGTTCCTTCAGGGTTATCTTTTTGTACTTCTTTACATGCAGAAATACATTGTGCACACTGAGTACAAGTAAACTTAGCACGTTTCATATTACGTGTTGGCAGACGCATAGGGCAGGCCTTATCACACGCTTTATCACAGTCTCTACATGCTTTGGCACGAGTACGATCAAACTTTACTGCCATCGCCTTTTTGTTTGCCATCCATATAAGACTTTGAAATAAACCCAAAGCACAACCATATTTACAAAAGATATGACGAGCAAAAATAAAATCAAAAGAAAATACACAAGTTGCAGCACAAAGAAAAATAGTAGAACCAAAACCCACTTCTAAATTGATCAAGTCGATAAGTAATGGCACCGGCGGCATTAAATAACTGAGTAAACCAACAGCCCATGTAAATGCCATACTGAAACTCAGGGTTGCAACAATAAGCCTAGGAACAAGACTCTTATTTTGCTTTTCTGGTTTTTCCCATAATGTCACGCGATTTAATTGTTTCAACATTACTTGGTTTATCATTTCCACAACTGAGAAATGCGGGCATAACCAACCACAATAAATACGTCCAAACTTCCAAATTAATACAATAGAAATACCGACAAAAGCAATGGCAGGAAGAAATACTTTAAGAAAGATAATGCCCGTTGCTTGTATTGTGCTCCCACCTTGGTATAACACTGTTTCTAAGCCTAATGTCCATTGATGGCCGAAAAATATGAAATGACCTAAGGTCAAATCAAAACGGAAAATATTAAGTAAAGGTGCAAATAAAAATAATAAGAAAAATAATGTACGTGTGATGGTTCGTGAAGTTTGATATGTCATATATATACAACTTAAAAATTTGATCAGGTCAACCTTAGTGAAAAATAGCATTACTAAAATCGACCTTAATCGTAATAAAAAATTTAACAGTCAGAAAAATCTTAAATGATTTATTTATATCCACGCTCTATTAGATGCTGAGTATATTGTTTGTCAGTACCATTAATATGCGTGATTAACCAATTTGTTAAAAATTCACTTACTTCTTCAAATACTTCATGACCTTTTTCATTATATTTATTTTGCATTTGGGAAATTCTATTAATCATATCTTGATGTTGCTTTTTATGTTCATCAAAATCAGGATATTCATGATCAATTAGAATTTTCTCTTCACGTTCAAAATGATATTTAGTGTAATCAACTAGATCATTCAATGCTTGGCGCTCAAACTCTTCACTCATTGCATAATCGTATGCAGTGCTAAATTGATTCAATAAATTAATCAGCTTTTTATGGTCTAAATCTAAAACTTCAATACCAACACTATATTCTTCCTGCCATTTCAACTGAGTCTCTGTTTTAGTTTTATTATATATAAATGGTATTAATAGAAGCGCCAAAATTAAAATCCATGATATTGGATTATTCATTCCCGATAAAAAACCTAGAAATATTGCGACTATGATAAGACCTATAATTGCAGCGTATAACAATGCCTTAGAATGTTTCTTCATTTCTCTATACCCTTAATTTTTATGTGGTTTATTTTACTTCAGATACAACAATATGAATTTAATCGGGTTAAATTATTGTCTTAGATCAAACTATTTTTAGTTTAACTTTAATTAAAATTTAATCAGTTTAAAAATTTGATCTAGGTCAGGTTGCAACAAATAAAATTGATTGATAGTGCGCTCAAAGCAGAATAATTATTCAACAAAACGTATTACAGGGTAAATCGTAGGATAAGGGTTCTCATAAAAAATTTATTTTTAAAATAGTAAACCTGAGGGAAAAATGATGAAAAAAGTAAAAACAGCATTATCAGTTCTCACTATGGCACTTGGATTTGCAACAGCAGGCATGAGTTTGTCTGTTACCGCTGCAGAGCCAACGCTATCAAAAGCTGATTTTGAGAAAGCACAGCTACAATATTTTCAACGTTGTGCTGGTTGTCATGGCGTTTTACGTAAAGGGGCAACAGGTAAAAACTTAGAGCCAAAAGAGACGCTTAAAAAAGGACAAAAGCGTTTAGAAAAAATTATTGCATACGGTACAGAAGGCGGTATGAATAATTTCGATGATATTTTCAGCAAAAAAGACATCTCAAATTTAGCTACTTTTATTCAGATGAAACCTCCTGTACCACCTGAAATGTCAATTACTCAAATGCGCAGTCATACTAAGCAATTTATTGAAGCAAAAGATTATCCAGTAAAACCTATGCATAACCTTAACTGGAAGAATTTCTTTATTGTTATAGAGCGTGATGCCGGTAAAGTGGCGATTGTTGATGGTGACACAAAAGAGATTATTACACATATCAACACAGGTTACGCAGTACATGTAATTAAAGGTACAGAGCATCATAAAATTGATCATGCAGAAGATGTCGGTCGTTTTTGGTACACAATTGGTCGTGACGGTAAAGTTACAAAAATAGATTTATGGCAAAAGCCAGAAAACATGCTAGTTGCTGA
>Ga0209396_1004073_pt1 | contig 14374 bp, 18 predicted proteins | sample GOMGulsemesocosm_6_FD_184638 | JGI IMG/M metagenome (GOLD analysis project Ga0209396, IMG submission 184638) | Methane-oxidizing microbial communities from mesocosms in the Gulf of Mexico - GOM8C Gulf of Mexico (SPAdes) (version 2) | ecosystem: Environmental > Aquatic > Marine > Cold seeps...
TGGCTGCTATCCAAGTGAAGATGTAGTGGCTACGCAAGTACCGGATGATTTAGTTAACGAAGATTAATTAGTCTGCATAAAGCGCTAAATATAAAAAGGCCACTAAAGTAATTTAGTGGCCTTTTTGGTATTACGGCAGCTACTTTTAAGAGTAGCGATTACTCCGCATCAAAAAACTGACGATTATCGTTAGCTTGTAATAATAAATTGCGGCTTTCTTGCAAGAACTGCGTCGAATAATCACCGAACCAGTCGGAAACAGCTTCGAATGAGCTAATAAATCCGGCACGATCATTACTTTCTAACATATCAGCAGCTTGCTTAAAGCGTTCAGCATAACGGCGGATCATCGCAACATTATTTTCTGACGATAAGATAATATCAGCATACAAACTTGGGTCTTGTGCAAACAGTCTACCAACCATAGCGAGCTCTAGGCGATAGATCGGTGAACTAAGATCTAATAGCTGCTGTAAGTCCGGGTTTTCTTCTGCCAAATGCGCACCATAAACAAAGGATGTAAAGTGACGCAATGCTTGGATCAGAGTCATGGCCTCATCATGCTGATTTGCATCAACATCATAAATCTTTGCACCCCAAATTTGCATCTGCTCTAACAGCCATTGATATTGGTCTTTATCGCGACCATCACAACAGACAATTACTTGCTTAGCTAAATTACTCACATCAGGGCCGAACATTGGATGTAGACCAACAACAGGTCCAGCATGTACATCTAACATCGCTTGCAGAGGTTTCTCTTTAATACTGGTGATATCAGCAAGGATACAATTTTTCGATAAATTACCTAGTTTGGCAATAATGTCTGTGGTTAGATGAATCGGCACTGAAACCAGTACCACACCCGCATTGGCAAATAATGCATCAGCATTATCCCAATCGCCCTGCTCAATAATATCGACGTGATAACCAGATAAGCGGAACATACGTGCAAATAGCTGCCCTAACTTACCACCACCACCGATTATGACAACGTTACCAACATCAGGCTTAACGGTTTTAAAACCAGAGTCTTTTTCTGACGCGTAGGATTCACGCATCACTCTGCGTAAAATATCTTCAATAAGATCGCCCGGCACGCCTTTTAATTCGGCTTCTTCACGGCGCTTTTCGAGCATTGCGACTTCGCGCTCAGGTACGTAAATAGGCAAACCGTGTTCACTTTTGATTTCTCCGACTTCAGCGACTAAAGCGAGCCGTTTTGACAATAACTCAACTAACTGTTGGTCAACGTCATCTATTTTATCTCGTAAATTGCCTAATGGATCTTGAGTCACAGCTTAATTATCCTTGCTTACTTTTGTCTCATTTTTCATACAAAAATGCCCATAGCTATTATCTCAACAAGATAATGACAATGGGCATAATCAAGAACTTACCTTTTGACTAAACAGCCAGTTAGTTCATTTGCAGTATCACGTAATAAGGTTTCAGTCGTTGGCCAATCAATACAAGCATCTGTCACCGATACACCGTATTCCATTTCGCTAATTGGCTGCTCTGAAGATTGATTGCCGCCTTTAAGGTGACTTTCAATCATCACACCGATAATTGATTTATTACCTTCTTGAATTTGGTGAATCACATTTTTCGCAACAAGAGGTTGTAACTCATGATTCTTATTTGAGTTAGCATGGCTGCAATCAACCATCAAACTTGGGCGTAAACCCGCCTTTTCCATATCCTGTTCAGCTAGAGCCACTGCAACTGAATCGTAATTTGGCTGTTTACCGCCACGTAAAATAACGTGACCGTCTGGATTACCTTGAGTTTGTAACAACGCCACTTGGCCTTGCTGGTTAATCCCCATGAAACGGTGGGCATGCGATGCTGATTTCATCGCGTTAATTGCGGTAGCTAAACTGCCGTCAGTGCCGTTTTTAAAGCCAACAGGCATAGATAAACCCGATGCCATTTCACGGTGAGTTTGTGACTCAGTGGTACGAGCGCCAATTGCCGACCAAGCAAATAACTCTGCTAGATATTGTGGGCTGATCGGATCAAGCGCTTCAGTTGCTGTCGGAATTTCCATTTCAGCAAGCGTCGTTAATAGTTTACGCGCATTAATTAAACCGGTTTCAACATCAAACGAACCATCCATGTGCGGATCGTTAATCGCCCCTTTCCAGCCAACTGTAGTACGCGGTTTTTCAAAATAAACGCGCATAACTATATATAGCTGATCTTTTAATTCATCATGCAGTGCTTTTAATTTATGTGCATATTCTAATGCGGCTTTATCATCATGAATTGAACAAGGTCCACATACCACCAGTAAACGTTTATCTTTACCAGAAATGATATCAGCAATGGTTTCACGTGCAGATTGAATATAACCCAGCGCATGCTCTGAAATTGGTAACTTTGCTTTCAATTCTGCTGGTGTCATCAATACTTGTTCAGAACAAATATGCACATTATTTAACGTATCTTTTTCCATAACTTCGCTCATATCATCCTATTTATAATGTCTTTTACCAACATACCGAAGAAGAAATTGAATGCAAGTGATATTTTCGTCACAAAAACATGACGAAAGTCATAACACTTTCGAATGAAAGCTGTGCTAAACTAACCCCAACTTAAATTAGCTCTATAGAACACGCTAGCAATTTGACTTAAGACTGTGCAATCCCTGTACAGATGCTTATTACATTGACTTTAGCTAACATATTTATATAGTTAATCAGAGAATTAATTAACCGACCGAAAACAACTTGTGGGAATTCGAGAATGAGTAATCAGTTAGAACAACTAAGTAAATTTACAACTATTGTGGCAGATACTGGTGATGTTGATGCAATTAAACTGTACCAACCTCAAGATGCGACAACTAATCCATCGTTGATCTTAAAAGCAGCAGCATTACCGACTTACCAACCACTTGTTGCTCAAGCAATCGCATATGCAAAAGAAAACGCTGCTGATTCAGCACAACAAGTTGCTCTAGCTTGTGACAAACTAGCTGTTCTTATCGGTAAAGAGATCCTTACTACTATCCCAGGTCGTATCTCAACTGAAGTTGATGCACGTCTATCTTACGATACTGAAGCAAGCGTTAAGCAAGCACTGCACCTAATCGACTTATACGCAGCTGAAGGCGTAAGCAAAGACAAGATCCTAATTAAATTAGCATCTACTTGGGAAGGTATCCGCGCTGCAGAGAAACTAGAAAAACTAGGCATCAACTGTAACCTAACACTATTATTCTCTTTTGCTCAAGCGCAAGCCTGTGCTGAAGCTGGTGTTTACCTTATTTCACCATTCGTTGGTCGTATCATGGATTGGCATAAAGCCAAAACTGGCGAAACTTACACTGGCGCAACGGATCCAGGTGTTATCTCAGTAAGCACAATCTACAACTACTACAAAGCATCTGGTTATAACACGGTTGTTATGGGCGCAAGCTTCCGTAACATCGGTGAAATCCAAGCACTTGCTGGTTGTGACCGTCTAACGATTGCACCACAACTGCTAGAAGAACTGCAAAACACGTCAGAGCCGCTAGTACAAGCATTATCAGCTGACGTTGAAAAAGTAGCGCCGAAAGCGAAACTAACTGAAGCAACATTCCGTTGGGATCATAACCAAGACGCAATGGCTATTGAGAAACTTGCTGAAGGTATCCGCAATTTCGCAATCGACCAAAATAAACTAGAAACAATGATTGCTGACTTATTCTAAGTCTGAATAATCTAAATCTACATAAAACGTGTAAATTTATAGTTTAATAAAAACAAAAAGGGTTAACTCAATGAGTTAACCCTTTTTTTTATAGCACTAAATCTTTGGCCAAGACAATGTTTCAGGTTGCGCATAAGCTGCCAATGCCGCTTTATATTCAGCAGTCTGCACTAAGTCGCCAGTAAATTCTTCAGCAACAAAGCTAAATGCTTCACCGTCCAATTCAAATTGCAGTTGGAAAGCGTGTAAGTAAGTACGATCATATTTCCAAGCATCGCTGCTTTGGTATAAAGGATCGCCACATACCGCGCTACCGAGACTGTTTAAAGCTACGCGCAACTGATGTGTTTTACCCGTTTGTGGTTTTAAGATCACTAAACGTTTACCAGCGCCCATGCTTTGGCTAAAGAATTGCGTGATAGCAGGGTTCGTTAGCGTCTTAGTCAAGCGCCATGTGCTGCGACGTGAGCGTTCCATATCGCCTTTAACTAAACCTTGTTTTTTCTTAGGCTTACTATCAATCACAGCAAGATAGTATTTTTGGACCTGCTGTAATTCAAATAACTTAGCTATTTTAGCTGCATATTCAGATGACTTAGCAAACATCAATAAACCCGATGTCACTTTATCTAAACGGTGAACAGGAAAAACCGCAAAACCTAGTTCACGTTTTAAAACAGTACAAATACCATCGCCGTCCACATCATCATGGAAACCTACATTTGGTTGTTTGTTAATAACTAAAAAATCATTATTTTGAAATACAATTGTATACATGCTAAACCCAAGCCTAAAAACAGGAGGCTGATTCTACCCTAAATCAGCGCTTAAAAATATGTTTCCTTACTAACTCCAATGGTTACTTGCATCTTATTCTTAACCCATAAATAATGAGCTATAAAGTAACTTCATTAATGAAGGCTACGACAATACAATAACGTCATAAATAATAAGGGAAATCTAATGCTAACTAAAAAAGCTGACATTGCTATTTTCTATTGCACGCAATGTAACTGGATGCTGCGCGCAACCTGGTTAACTCAAGAGTTACTGCACACATTCAGTGAAGATATTGGGCGAGTTAGTTTACACCCTGACACGGGTGGTCGTTTTGAGATCCATTGTAACGACAAAGTAATATGGGAGCGTAAAGAAGATGGCGGCTTTCCTGAAGCTAAAATACTCAAACAAAGAGTGCGAGACGTTATCGATCCATTTCGCGATCTAGGTCATAACGATCGTAAACCCACCGCGAAGATCTGATTCAATGACAAATTCAACCGCTTTTACTGCGGCGCAATTAGCAGGTCAGGTTGATTCTCATCTTTCCCTAGAACGAATTGATAACTGCCAGATCCATCAGCACGCATTACCCGCTTATCAAGCACTGCAAACGGCTGCGGCTCAAGCCGGGTTTAAACTGCGTGCAGTGTCTGGATTTCGTAGCTTTCAACAACAACTGAATATTTGGAACAACAAGTTCAACGGTTTAAGAGCTATTCTCGATAGCGACAGCCAGCCTTTGAATACGGCTATACTTAGTGATGAAGAAAAGGTATTTGCTATTTTGCGCTGGTCGATGTTACCAGGGGCAAGCAGACATCATTGGGGCACTGAAATAGATGTTTGTGATAGCCTGAGTTTACCGAGTGATTATCAACTGCAATTGATCCCACAAGAATACGATACGGGCGGTTATCTAGCTGATTTTACTCGATGGCTAGATGCCAATATAGCTGAGTTTGGCTTCTTTAAACCCTACCAGCAAGACTTAGGCGGTGTGGCAAGAGAACCTTGGCATATCAGTTTTAAAGATATAGCAGATAACGCCCAGCAACAGCATGATTTGGCGCAGGTAACGGCCACAATCGAAGCCTCTGACATTGCAGGAAAAGCGGCTATCTTAGCCAATATTGAAACTATCCACCAACGTTATGTTATTAATGTTTCCACTTAATAATCAATGCTTTAATTAAATTGTTAGATGCGATCACTTAAAATTCAGTTTAATAACATTTTTCACGTTAAATAAATTTAAGGAACAACTATGGTTTGGCTCATAATTTTTATCGCACTGGGCTTTATACTCGGTTCGATTATGGCATTAAAATATACTGCTAATATGAAAATGAAGATCCCGAAAGAGATTGAAAATCAATACAACAAGGCGTTCAACTTAGACGCAGGCAAAGATGCAAAACCGTTAGCCGATACTGATGAGCTATCTGAAAATTATGATAATACTTATCACAATGAATATCAGCATAACGACATGCCTAAAACTGAAATAGATGGCGATGGTGATAATCCGAAAAGATCGGATAAAAAAGCAGATTGAAATACCAATAGAAAAACAAAAAAATAATCAAAAAAATCGCGCTTATTAGCGCGATTTTTATTTTATGTAACTTGTTATAATATTATTTAATTAAACCAGTTATACCCGTCTATATTACTTATCTGCATTAATCGCTTTAATAGCTTCTTGTAGACTGATAAACAATTGTTGCACCTTATCGGCTGCTAAAGGTTGTTTCTTATCATCATAGAAAGTTAATGAACTTAAACCTTTGATTTCACCAATCTGTATCGTGTAGTCATCTTCATCGAGAGCCACTGGCGTAATGTTATTATCAGCCCAATAATCATCATCCTGAGCATCATACTCAACCGTCATCTTACCGGCGATCTTATCTTCATCATCTAAAGTCATGCCGAGTTTTTCTAGAATGTCTGGCAATACTTCCCAAGCTTTATCAAATTCAATATTTAACAATACTTCTGGGTAGTCAGTTTCATCAGTAGTGATAGAGATACTAACGGCTTGTTCTGCTTTACGTTTTAAAGCTGCTTCTTCTAAACGCTGCGCTTCATAATAAATATTTACCAAGTTAAGCATTCGCACTGCATAACGGCGTTGCTCTTGCTGGCTTAATGTTGATACGGAAATTTTATCACCCGATTTTTCGCCATGCTCAAGTAGTTTAACTTGTAAACCAATAGTACGCTGACTGCGACCTTTTACTAACTCAAAGCTATAGCGTTGTTGTAAATCTGCTTCTGTTTGCTCTTTAAATTCAGCAAATACTACATCTTGTGCAAACCATTCTGTCTCTGCTAAACGTCTTTCACTATCAGCAACACGTAGCGTAATATTCTTATCCGCAAAGAAGTTCGTTAACAATGTCCAAACTTGCGTTGACACATTATCTTGTGAGCTCTTACTGTTAAACCAAACTGTTGGGGTTTCCGCTTTCTCATCAGCATGCACTAATGAAGATAACGCTAAAATTTGCGTTGGTGAACGTACATCAATTTCACTGCCGATTAGGTAATCACTTTTTGCTTTAACAAGCGTCGGTAACACATAACGTTTACTGTATTCTGGTGTTTCTAAACCTGGCGCTATCACTAATGGCGATACTTCTTGTGCTTGTAAATAATCAAAGTCACGGTTCGCTTGACGTCTAGAATCATCACTAGAACAAGCGCTAACTAGAATCGCACAAGCTATAATACTGCAATGTTTAGCTGCTGATGTTTTGTTTAAAAACATAGTAATTTAATTTCCCTAATCTAAAAATTATGCACTTGCTGCAAAAGCCAGTGCTTGTTGCAGTTTCGCGTGATACTGCGGATCTAATTCAATTAATGGCAAACGCAGTTGCGCAGATTCAATTAAGCTAAGTTGTTTACAAGCCCATTTCACCGGAATAGGGTTTGACTCGATAAACAATGCTTCATGCAATGGCGCTAATGTTGCGTTGGTTTGGCGCGCTTGTAATGCTTGCCCCGCTAAAGCTTGTTGGCACATTTCACTCATGCGCTTGGCCGCCACATTGCTAGTTACCGAAATAACGCCACTGCCGCCTTGTAACATAAATTCACAACCGCTTTTATCATCGCCGCTGAAGAATAAAAAATCTTTATTTACATGAGGTTGTAAACGAGCCAAGCGCGATAAATCGCCCGTAGCATCTTTGAGTCCGATAATACCATTTAGTTCAGACAATCGGATCACAATGTCATCACTAATGTCACAGCAAGTACGTGAAGGCACATTATAGATAAGTTGCGGTAAATCGCATGCTGCTGAGATAGCTTGATAATGACGGAATAAACCTTCTTGAGACGGCTTATTGTAATAAGGTGTCACACACAAACCAGCAGAGACTCCGACCTCTTTTAAGGCCTGACTCAAGCGAATAGCTTTCTGAGTACAGTTAGCACCAGTACTACCGATAATATCGATTCGACCATCGGCAAACTCAATCACTTGTTGAATAATGCTGACATGTTCTTCTAGGTCGAAAGCACAAGATTCACCAGTGGTACCTAAAATAGCCAAAGCATTGGTATTACTGCGGATATGATATTCAACTAAATTATTTAACGAACAAAAATCAACATCACCATTCTCAAGCATGGGCGTGATAAGAGCGACGATATTACCTGTTAACATAGTGGTCTGATTACAACAAAATATAAAACACAGGGCATAGTAATAGTAGGAGTCACTTGCCGCAAGCATATTTTATTTATATGATAACTTACTCTCTTTTATTCATTCCATCTGGAAAAAAATGACACAAAATCTAGTGATTACAGCCCTAGGTAGCAATAATCCGGGGATTGTTCATAAACTCATCGGTCACGTCAGTCATTGCGGTTGTAATATCGTTGACAGTAAATTAGCGATATTTGGTAACGAATTTACTTTGATCATGCTGTTATCGGGCGAATGGAACGCCATGATGCAAGTAGAATCAAGTCTGCCATTAAAAAGCCAAGAGCTCGATCTTATCACCATGATGAAAAGAACAGAGCAGCATCAACCAGTCGAATATGATCACACCGTTGAATTCAGCATCAGCGCACCTGATAGTACAGGTTTGATTGAGCGCTTTACGCTGTTTTTTACTAAATATCATCTAAATCTTGCCGCATTTAAGTCTGTCGTAAATCCAGCTAATGAAAAACACAGCTTAGATGTATTAGAAGCGCATTTCACACTCAATACCATGCACGACTGCGATCTGACTGAGTTAAAAGGCGCACTTGCTGAATTATGCAAAGAACTTAATGCTGACTATCAGTTTCTTATTGAAGGCTAACGCCACCGTCTAAATTATTTTTGTTAGGGAATAACACACTATGCAAACGCTAAAATCAGGTGACATCGCACCAGCCTTCACCTTGCTAAATCAGCGCGATGAAAGTATTTCATTAAGTGACTTAAAAGGTAAAAAAGTACTCATCTACTTTTATCCAAAAGCCATGACTCCGGGCTGTACAACTCAAGCACAAAACCTGCGTGATACCATTGCTGACTTTGCGGCATTAAATGTCACCGTACTTGGCGTGAGCCCAGATCCAGTTGCGCGTTTGACTAAGTTCACGACTCGCGATGAATTAAACTTTGACCTACTGTCTGACCCTGAGCATAAGATTGCCGATGAATTTGGCATCTGGGGATTGAAGAAATTTATGGGACGTGAATTTGATGGTATTCACCGCCTCTCATTTTTAATCGATGAAACGGGAATCATTGAACATGTATTTACTTCAGCGACATTAAAAGCAGTACCACTGGAAGGTGAATTTAGTAAATTTAAAACTAAGGAACATCACCAAGTGGTACTCGACTATTTAAATGCATAACAGTTTATTTATTATAAAATAACCTAATTTACCAAACCGTTACGCTTTAAACCACGCCTTACGTTTTTGCATAACTTACCTACTCGATTGAGCTCATCAAAAGTTGGTGCTATCCCCGCACCGACTTGTGATTCCCAATAGCAAAGTTCACCATCAACTAATTCCAATAGTTTTTTTGGGCAACCTTCGCAAGAATCACCACAAATATTCGAATCCGGTTCGTAAAATGGGAATACACCGCGTACTTCTTCGATCAAGTTGATCATAGCCGTACTCAGATTTGGTTTTTTACTCATATATTCCGCCTAAGCATTTTAAAGAACGGCATTATAGCGATCTAGCTCACACGGGTAAAGCACCGCTGACAAGCTGTTATAACAGTGCTGAACCATGCCTTTTTTATCAAACGCTTTATACGGCTTTAAACGTGAGCCATCAAACGATAGATCGCCAAATATATCATCTTCAATCAAAGGGATATCATTGGCAGCTAACAGCCCAACCAGCTTTTCTCTATTCTCTTCCGGCACGCAAGAGCCTATCTGATTGCTGCAGTCTTGGTACCACCAAGACTGCAGATACTTGCCACTGATCTAACGCCATTTCCAATGCTTCCAAACTCATACCTGTCACTGGATAACAAGGGATCTCCAAGGCTTTATAACCCAACGACTCAATCAACAGCAAAGAGCCAACAAAGCCCGGAGACTCCAGCGCGAATCTGGCAACCCGATTCATTCATGCGTTTGGAAATCGCTACTCTTGGTAACTCAATCATGACTTCCGATGGCCGGCTAAAGCACTCGTAACAACCAGATTTAGGTTTAGCTTTAACCAACCCGACAATTTCCAGCTCTTCAAGTGCTTTTTGTATTGTCGCAATACTGACTTTTCTCAATATTACGGCGAGCTCGGTTTAATGCAAACTCAGCAAGGCTTGAAAATATTCGGCGGAGGTATTTTATCTTCGAAACAAGAAACTTGTTACAGCCTAGAAAGTGATATTCCTAAGCGCCAACCACTGCAAGTGATTAAACTTGACTTAGTCACTCTATTAAATGAAGCACGCACTCTTGGAATGAAACCATCCGCTTACGCCCCCCAAGAAGATGCAGCTTGAGCGAGACTTTAAATTCAAGAACTTTAAACAAGCAATCGCATTTACTAATCGTGTGGCGGATATGGCTGAAGCAGAAGGCCATCACCCTGCTTTATTAACTCAATGGGGCAAGGTAACTATTACTTGGTGGTCACACAGCATTAAAGGTCTACACCAAAATGACCTTGTCTGCGCTGCAAAAACAGATGCTTTATTAGCTGAATAATTAAATTTATAAGTAAAAAAATAGCCCGCAAGCGATGAACTTACGGGCTATTTTTATTCACGCTAACTCAGTATTTGTAAGCTGTAACTTAGAATCTCAGTATTAAATTATTCTGCTACGGTGATTGTATGTTTAGGCCAAGCATTGAATACCGCTTTCACCAAGGTCGCTAATGGAATTGCGAAAAATACCCCCCAGAAACCCCATAATCCACCAAACAATAATACCGCCATAATAATAGCAACAGGGTGTAAATTTACCGCTTCAGAAAACAGCACTGGCACCAATAAGTTACCATCTAACGCTTGCACGATACCGTAAGCAATCATCATATAAGTGAACTCTGGCGTTAAACCCCACTGGAATAACCCCACCACAATCACAGGTACGGTGACCGCAGCAGCACCGATGTAAGGAATAAGTACCGAGAAGCCAACCGCAACCGCCAATAGCGCCGCATATTGCAGATCAGTAAAGAAGAACACCAACCAAGTAAAGAAACCGACAATCAGAATTTCAATCACCTTGCCGCGAATATAATTAATAATTTGGCCGTTCATTTCTACCCAGACTTCATCAGCCAAACGGCGATTCCGAGGTAATACTGAAACTAAATCTTTTAATAAACGGGTCTTATCTTTCAACATAAAGAAGATCAATAAAGGCACTAAGATTGAGTAAATCAAAATAGCCGCGATATCAAACAGCGAAGAAAACGAAGCACTTACTATCGCTTCACCCGAATTCACAATATGGTCTTGCATGGTTAACAATGCATTTTTAATTAATTCTTCGTTAAATACATCCGGATTATCTTGCGGTAGTTGCAATAAATAAGCCTGTCCCTGCTTTAACATCACAGGTAATGTTTTAACTAAGTTGACCCCTTGATGCCAAACCGTAGGGATAAGTCCCAGCGTTAACATGGCCATAGTGGTAATGAATAACAGCAAGATAACCATGGTTGCCCAGGTTCGAGAAATGCCTAAACGCATTAACTGTAATAACGGCCAATCTAATAAATAAGCCAGTACTAACGCCACAAGAAACGGCGTGATCAAACTACCAACAAAATAGATGACACAAAAACCAAACACTAATAATAGAAACAGTGTTACAGCATGTGGGTCAGAGAAGCGATCTTTGTACCAACGGGAAACGACATTGAGCATAAAATTAATTTACCTTAACTAACTCTGTTGGATCTCTTGATCCACAGATAAATGATGATTTAGTTTACGCACACAGATTTGCAGGTACGTATCATTTTCTAACTCAACTACAGATTGGCCCAGAGCAGATAAAAAAGCAGGAATATCACGGCGTGAGCCAGTATCATTCAAAATCACAGTCACTTCACTACCAATTTCAGCCTGTTTTAACCAAAGTTTCACTTTGATTAACGGTAGTGGGCAAATATCAGTACTCAAATCAAGGAATTGCATCTAATTTATCGTTGTAAGGCTAAGAGAGAGATTAGATGCATTATCAACTGTTTCGAATTCAGACACAACCAAGTAAAGCTCCGAGCTGTGAACTCAACTGACGAGCTTATCATTACTGGTAAAAAGACTTGTCTAACAATAGAAATTTTACTTAGCTTATTTATCCTCATTTTTTATTGATGGCTGATTTTTATAAAAACTTGGATTCAAATAATAAGTCGACGCTGAACATCCAGGTTGGGGTGATAACGACACTGTACGAGTATTTATCGATAAAGCTTATTAACAGCGGCGGAAACGGTTGATGATCGTGGTGAAATATACTCTTTACATAGCAAAGCCATATTTGGTGATTGGCAACTAGGCGCTATTGCATCGTTCTCTGACCGAGAGAAAATCGGTAAAGATGCTTACACTTACCTTATTTCAGCTAAATATACACTAACAAAACACCTTTCATTACTCGCAACCGCCAATGTTATTCAAGCTGAAATAAGCAGTAACGATAAACAATGGTTACTTATAGGCAGTGAATACAAGGTCAACAAAGACTTAATATTTGCTGCAGAAGTGTCTTATGGTGACGTACTGGATAACAAAAAAGGCACTTTAACCTATATCAAAGCTTATTATTGTTTTTAAAATTTAATTTCTGTTCCACTCTAAAAAACATTAGAAACCACCATGCATTTCATTCGGAACGTGACAACATTTCAACAAATCGCCTGATAAATAACTATTTGATTAAATTAAAAACACTTTCACATTTAAAAAAAATTTTAATTATACAACTTAAAATTAAAGTTAAGTTGACCTTCATCACAATATTAATCACAAAAAAAAAGTTCCTCTATTTTCATTGCCTTTATGCAACTTAACTCACAGGACAGCAAAGTCTCGTTTGCCAAATAAATACCCAACAAGGAATAATGGGTTAACTAAAAAGCAAATAACCTTTGGATATCAATATGAAACAATCTCTACTTGCACTAACTATCGCATCTATCTTCGCAGCTGGCGCAGCAAACGCAGCAACAGTAATGAAAGCTGACAATGGCGACTTCCTTAAAATTTACGGTGGCGCAGAAGTTGGTGGCTTCCTCGTATCTGATAAAGATAAATCACCTAAAGCAAAAAAAACTACATATGTAGATAAATCTTTTATGACTATCGGTGCGAAAGGTCAAACTGAAGATGTCTATTTTAAATTTGAATTAGACGCTGACCGTAACGATTACTCGGCTAGCAACGAGATGAATCTCGTTATTGATAAAGCTTATGTAGGCTATGAAATTTCAAAAAATCAATCTGTTGAATTTGGTCGTACTGATACTGCATACGATCACTATGACGGTTTTGGTGATTTCGCAAATGAACTTTCAGCGGGTGTTTCTGAAGCTGGCGATCAAGATGATACATTAAAATATCGCGCACAATTCGGTGATTTCAAAGTAGGTATATCTCACTCACTTGCAGGTATGGACGATAAAGTAACAGATAGACTTGACAATGCAGTAACTAATGGTTACGTAGGTTATTTCACTAAAGCATATACTGTACTTGGTGGCGCTGAAGTTGTTAAAGACGGTGGTAAAATCTACTCTCTACACACAGAAGTTAACCTAGGTGAGTTTGCTGTAGGTGGTTTTGTATCTTCTTCAGCTCAACAACTAAAAGCTAACGACAAAATGACATATGTTGCTTCAGCTAAATATGCAATGACTGACAAACTAACATTATTAGCGACAATGAATATGGTTGATGCAGAAACTGACAGTAAAGATGCTAAATGGGTTGTTATTGGCGGCGAATACAAATACGCTAAAAACATCAAACTAGCAGCTGAACTTGCTCAAGGTGAAGTTCTTAAAGGTGGCGACACTGGTACGACAGGCTTCGCTAAAGTTTACTACTGGTTCTAGTATTTACAACTTAGTTTAAGAAATATCTAGTTAAAATAGAGCCTTATATTTTATAATATAGGGCTCGATTCCCCTCACAAAGCAACATAATCGAGTCCTATTATGAATTATAAAAATCTCGCACTCTCGGCTTTAACTATCGCTATCGCATCTGGCTGTGCAATGAATCAAGCGCCACAACCTGAGTGGCAACAAGATAAAGAATATAACCTGACTATCCTGCACACCAATGATAACCACGGTAACTTCTGGCAAAACAAATACGGCGAACGCGGTATGGCAGCTCGTGCAACGCTGGTTCAAAATATTCGCGCTG
>Ga0209396_1004074_pt1 | contig 14371 bp, 11 predicted proteins | sample GOMGulsemesocosm_6_FD_184638 | JGI IMG/M metagenome (GOLD analysis project Ga0209396, IMG submission 184638) | Methane-oxidizing microbial communities from mesocosms in the Gulf of Mexico - GOM8C Gulf of Mexico (SPAdes) (version 2) | ecosystem: Environmental > Aquatic > Marine > Cold seeps...
CATTTTTAATTAAGCCGAAGCACTTAAGATCGTGAAATTGATTCTTCCAGTAGCCACTTTGCCGTCTTAATCCTTCTTCTTTAAAACCCACATTGAGCAGCAAAGCCTCTGAGGCATCATTACCGGGAATGGTATCCACCTGAATGCGGTGAAGTGCACCACAGGGTAATTGCCCGGAAAACGCGGCCTGGACTATGGCGTGCACCGCCTCACGGCCATAGCCCCTACCCCAAAAGTCGGGAAGAAGGTCATAACCCAACACAGCATTCTTCATTTTTTCATTCCATGTATTAAAACCGCAGGTACCTATCAGTTGATTGCTTTCTCGCAACCGTATTCCCCAGCGAATGCCTGCATGCTCATCAAAGCGTTTATTAAAAAACTCTATCAACTGACGGGCTTGGCCCGAGTTCTCAAATGCTGCTAAATCGTAGTACTTGATAACGGCTTCATTGGAGAAAAGGTCAAAGATGCTATGGATATCTTTACCTGAAAGCCTGGCCAAATTTAGACGCGGGGATTCTAACGCTGGGAACGACACTTTGCTCATCCTTGGGATCGAGTTACCTGATTGGGACAAGGGTAATTGAGACGTTAATGCAGTAGGCCATAAAGTTAAACCTTCATGAATAAAACCATTCTTTTGCACTAACTTTGAGGGTTGAGCTTCTAACTTATTTAGCGGGTGGAGGTCTTATAAATGTAGCGCCGCTAAAGAGCAGGCACAAAAAAAGCCCGTTTATTTCTAAACGGGCTTTTCGATATTAGTGGTGCCGACACCAAGAGTCGAACTCGGGACCTACTGATTACAAGTCGTAATATCGGCTTATCCAGTAAACCTCATGATTAGCCACAGCCCAGTAAACATAAGGCCTGTAGAGCAACAAGCCGTTCTCGTTTGTTCAAGTCTAACCTATAAGTTACACTCTAAGGGTGACCATAAGGGTGACCAAATACATGGCTTTAACAGATAGGGAGCTTTTGGGACTCAAGCCAAAAGCCAATAAATACTATATAACCGATAACCAACAAGAACGTGGCAAAGGTGCCTTGTGGGTATTGGTTAGACCTTCCTCTAAAAAGGTTTTTTACTTTGTATACAAGCTTGATGGCAAGCGGGTGTTCATTGTTCTGGGTGATTACAGCAAGTCCAATGCTGGTAAGGGCATTACTCTTCAACAGGCCCGCGACAAAAAAAATGAGCTGGCCATTTTCTTGGTACAAGGCCTAGACCCTAAAGCAGAGTTACTTCGCCAAGGTTTTGAAAGAGACCAGGCGGCGCGCAAGAAAAATCAGCTAGGTACGGTTGAACAGTTGTTCATCGGCTACACCAATAAATTGAAACTCGATGGTAAAAAAAGCCACGCCCAAGTTCAAGACTCCCTTGAGCGCAATGCCTTCCCGCTTCTTTGTAAGGACACCCCTGCCAACCAAATCACCAGCCATGATGTAAAGTTAATACTCCACAGCGTAATTAAACGCGGGGCATTAGTTCAATCCAACCGTGTAAGGTCTTATCTGAGTGCTGCCTTCACTTATGGCCTGGAGCACGATAACGACCCCACAACCATGGACTCGTTAATTACCTTCCAACTAGACAGGAACCCGGTAAGAGACGTTCCCAAGGCGCTTAAACATGAGAAACCTGGTGACCGTGAATTATCCCCAACTGAGATCCGCCAGCTATGGCATACCTTTAATTCCTCAGGGCTATTTTCACATATAGAGAATGTGCTTAAGCTAATACTGGCCACTGGCGGGCAACGGGTAACCGAGGTATCGCAGTCCACATGGGCGGAATTCGATATAGCTGGAGCTGTCTGGGAATTACCAAGCAGTCGCACCAAAAACGGCAAGGCTCATTTAGTGCCGTTGAATAATCTAGCCCTAAATTTGCTAGATGAAATTAAAGCCCATTCAAGTGGTAGCCCTTACCTTTTCCCCAACAGGATAGACCCAAACCGCCCCATCGACACAGTGTCTCTCAGCCACGCCACCAGACGCTTTTGTAATGAACCTTCTAATGATTTTATTTCCTTCAGCCCTAGAGATTTAAGGCGCACCTGTAAAACCCGCATGGGAGAGCTGGGGCTGTCTAAAGAAATACGCGACAGAATAAACAACCATGCCTTGGGTGACGTTTCCAGCAAGCACTATGACCGCTATGACTACATGAAAGAAAAGCGTAGCGCCCTGGATGCTTGGGGAAAACGCCTTGAGCAAATCATCGATGACGCTGACCTCAGCAATGTCGTGGCAATCAATTCACTCTAAAAATAAGATAGTAAATGACACCTTCATCACGCTTTTCTTCAGCAACAGATTCAGATGACACTTACGAAACGCAAACACCGAAAAAATTAGCGTCCTGGCTCCAAGAATCCCATCGACAGTTCTATCAAGCTTATCAAGCAACAACTGATAGCCAAAAAGATAGCGCCATCTTGTACCTTCTAGACCCTGACAACGCCGCCTATATTCAAGTCAGCAATCAGGCTCGTGACTCAGACTTACTCTCAACCTTCCTTACTTACTCCACTTCTGAGCCAAAGTTACGCACATTAGAAAAACTTATATCCCGCATACCCTATGCCGCACTCAAAGTGCCTATTTCAGTAAAAACAGGTAAAGGAGAAATGACGCTGCCCACTGATAGCCCATTAACGCTATTAGTATATTTATTGCCCGCTCTGACGCTTACGCCTGATGGTTTATTAGATCGGTCACGAGGGCTTCGTTACAAACAAAAAAAGGCTATATATGCCGTTAGTGACTTCTTCAATGCTCTAGGGGCAGGCATGACTGACGAGCTAATAGGTAAGAGAATATTACCAACGGCTGCCAACTTAGTAAGCGACCCCAGTTACTTGAAGAGACGAGATAAACGTGGCATGGACCCTGTTATAAAGCTGGCACTGAAAAAGCTGAATAGTTTTGCCATGAGAAGCCTTAGGGATATATTCATCGCATGTTTTGAGCGGCTTGTGAACATTCGCGAAGCCCGTGAAAACACACTCTATCTATCCAAGGGCAGCATACCCAGCTTACAGCTACTTAGAACCAGATCCATCACCTACGCACTACTTAATATTATGAACAAAGAGACCCTCACCAGTACCCCCGGAGTTTACTCACTCATCGCATATTTGGTTAGCTTATCAATCGGAACAAAACCAGAAAGCCATAAAATGCTTAAAGCAAAAAATGTAATAGAGCGGGTTAGCATCGCCATAAAACTATGGGAAGAAAATAAGCCAGAAAGTGCCACCTGTTTACACGAAAAATAAACCCCTACCCTAATCACAGGTAACTATCAACAGGAAGTAACCACTAGATGGGGGACTAATTAAGCCGCTGTAATCCAACCTTCTAAACAAACCAGAGAAGGTGTAGCAAAATATGAAACAAGCCCTTATCGACTGCAAAGATGTATCACTTACCATCGGGTTGTCCCGCTCAAGCATATGGCGCTTAGAAAAAGCAGGTAAATTCCCTAAGCGAATCACCCTCTCAAATCGATGTGTGCGCTGGTCTAAGCAGGAAGTAGATCAATGGGTAGATGCCCGTATTGAAGGGAGGGTATAAACATGGCGCCTACCAAAGCTAACAAGCAGAAAGTACCTAAAACTATAGTTGCGCTGAGCTATCTAATCGACGGCCCCATGAACAAGTTGGAAGCCCTAAGCCTTTATGGTGACACCTGCCTGAATACCACCATAAGCGAACTATCCAACTATCAAGGGTTTAAATTCATTAGAACGAGTGAGGTTCATTATAGAAAAGGAGGAGGCCGAACCCATTTCACACGCTACAGGCTGGCAGAAAAAGATAGGGAAAGAGCTATCAGCATGGTTTACAAATACTGGTCCGACAACGGCCAACAGAGCTAATGCTCCATGGCTAAGTCTTATCCAAAATCAAAGGCCCGCAGTCAGGGCCGTTTCATAAGTATTCCTCACCATGTTTTGAAAAGTGAGCGAGGACAAAACCTAACGGGCCCTGAGTTACGACTATTGGTCCATCTGATGCTTCAGTACAACGGACGCAATAACGGCAACCTATCTCCAACCTTTTCATTGATGAAAGAACTGGGCTGGACGTCTACGGGGACTCTTTATAAGGCGCTACAAGGGCTTGAACACAAAGGTTTTGTAGTAGTGACCAAACCAGGTAAAAAAATTAGAGGTGACTGTACCCTAGTGGCCGTTACCTGGAATGGCATCGATGACTCCATAAAGTGGGAGTATGGCGATCAAATTAAGGTGTCACCTGTGCCGCTCAATTACTTCAAGAAGCCCAAAGAAGAATGGGGGATTCAGCCAGTAAGCAAACCGCCATGATGGGTAGCTCACTCTTGCCCAGGCTTATCTCAAAACTCAAAACCTGAAAGCCAAACCCAGTAGTAGCGGGCAGGCTTTCCACGTTTCTTACCAACTGGTTAGGATTCAGTTTATTCAGCAATATATTGCCCGATGAATAATATGATTGGTAATAATGGGACTCTGCTTTTTTGTGAGACCTACTTTTACCTACATTTTGGCAGTATTTGCCTTCTTAAATTTAAGACTTTAAGTAAACGGCAATTTAATTACCGCAGTCTTAAAAGCCCCTCCTAACTGACACAATGGAATTCTGTAGCTTAGCCAGGCCCGTGAGACGGTGGCTGAATGGACAAAGTGCGTCTATAGTTTACTCAAACGCCTGAAACACTGAACTGTCAGTTAAAAGTGGGGTTGTGATATGAATGTTGTAGACGCCGTAAAATCCACAGAAGAAATTAAGCTCGTGGCCTCCCTACTAGAAAAGCACCATGGGGCTATCTACAGTCACATGTGGGTGTTTGGAGTGAACGCCGCACTGCGCATCAGTGATCTGCTGTCGATCACCATGGAGCATGCCCTGACGGGGACCATCTCGTTACGGGAGGGTAAGACCAACAAGCTGCGAACCATCCCCCTTAATCAAACTGCCCTGTCCGTGGTACAACGTCGTCATGAGCAGCACCCTGAGCACGCCTATCTGTTCCAGGTGGACTGCAATCGCGCCAAACACAAACCTATCTCCAGGCAATCTGTGTCAGGGGCTTTTAAAACGGCGGGGGAAATCCTAGGGCTGAACATAGGAACCCATAGTATGCGTAAAACCCTGGGCTGGACTATGTATTCAGCTGGGGAGCGAATAGAGCGGATAAGCAAACTTTTAAATCACAAGGATACAGGAGTGACCATGCGCTATATTGGCCTGACACAAGCCGATATTAACTCAGCCTATAGCGAATATGAGATAACTTTTTAGGTGCCACCCTTACAGACAGTGATATACATAAAAGGTCCAAGGTGGGCAGGCATTCGCTGGCAATCCTACTGTGTTTAGTTCTCGTTATATGAGTCCAATTACCCCATCAGCTTCACCGTTAAGGTTGTGAATTATGAATTATCCAAAGACAGTATGGGCACCTTCGGACAAGGAGCTATCAATGGAACAGCAGATAGTCCTCAGCCTATCCGTGTCCCCAACACAGGAAATGGCTAAGAGGGATATCCTAAGAATCTTGATGGTGGACAAACTAGTGCCAATGATGGAGGCGGAAACTAACCTGGAGGGGACTCTAGCAATAGTCCCCGACCTAATGAGCCACATGTATCTGGGCTTAAGTCACCGCGAAATGGCAGAGAGCTGGATGATGGAAAGCAGTCTTGCCGACCTGATAAACAGAGTGAATCTTAAAGCACCGGTAAGCCCCACCTCCAATGAAGTAAAAGAGGCACATAGTGAGCAATCTCTAGCAAGCCTTCTGGAAAATCTGGCCATGAGCCTATAGAGCACCTGATTACCTGACCAAACGGAGGATGGATACTACAGGGGCCACCCTTAAATTTCACGCTCTCGTTATATGAGTCCAATTACCCCATTAGTTCTCACAATATGACTCTAACCAAGCGTGGATCTTGAAATAGATTCATTATGTGAGAGCTAAACCCCGTTATTTACCGTATCGACCACTCATATATCGAGAGTCTTATATATAACCATACCACCAGGGGTGAAACGGCTTTACCAAGCGCAACAATCGTTCTTACACCCTGTCATTAACAGCCGTACAACAATACATAACTCAGGCCGCAGTGTGCTTTTTAAAGTTCTCAGCCTGTTCCAGTATTTCTTTGTAAGCGTCATCATTGGCCACTGGTGGATAACCATATTCTGCCAGCAATAGAATCAAATTAACCTGTAATTCGGCTTTGATACTGGCTCGCCGACTCCAATCTGGAAAGGTTGCCACGCTATCAACTACCGCTTTGGCCTTCTTCGCCAGTTCGATCATTTTGTCTGCTGGGTATGAGAAATCGTACTTAACCGACAGCGACTTCAGTATGTCGTAGAACGCTTTTTCTTCGAAGTCTATACCCATATCAGCAAACGAGGTCATTTCGGTTTTTAGGTCGTGGTACAGGTCGATGATCTCGTTTGAGAAATCTTCCAGTACGCTGCTCACTAGTACATCGCCTTCTTTGCGCTCGTTGTACTTATCAACCAGCGCTTGAAATTTCTTGGTAAAGTCCACGCCTTGCATTTTGTTGGTTTTGGCTACTTCGCCAATGGCTTTTTGAAGTAGCTTTTGTAGCAGCTGGATCTTGGTGTTGGGCAGTTTGATCTTATCTATTTTGGCTAGGTAATCTTCGTCAAAAATATCAATAGCGCCTTCACCCTCTTCATCGTCACCACCTAGCTTGAAGATTTCCTCTACTCCGTCACTTTTTATGGCTTCGGCAATCATCTCACGTACCTTGGCATTCATTTGCGCGGTATCCGGCGCATTGCCCTTGGTAAGCTTGTGAATAATGGAGCGAATGGCCATGTAGAAGTGAATATGATCACGCTCGTCTTTACTAATTTTCTCGCTACCACAGCAAATGTCGTATGCCGCTTTCAGGCGCTTGGTAATATCCATAAAGCGCTTTTGGGTTTTGTCGGTTTGCATTGCGTATTCAGCGGCTCCATTTAGGCAATTTAATTGTCCAATAGGGTCACCACTGAAATATCCACTGCTATCAAAGTGATGAAAGGCTTTGTTTAACAGGTCTAGGTGATTACGTACTTCTACAATAGACGCAGCAATATCTTCAACGTTTTCGCCACCGCCACCACCAAACTGCTTCAGGGCTTTATTCATATTGGTTTTGATACCAATATAATCCACCACCAAGCCTTTGGTCTTGCCTTCAAACTTACGGTTTACCCGTGAGATAGTTTGAATCAAATTGTGTTCTGTTACCGGCTTATCTATGTACATGGTATCGAGGAACGGCACATCAAACCCGGTAAGCCACATATCCACTACGATAGCGATTTTAAAATTAGACTTAGCCTGCTTAAACTGACGGTCTAATTCTTTGCGGTCGTCTTTGGTGCCTAACCTGTCCCACAATGCTTTTTCATCGTCTTTATTGCGGGTCATTACCATACGAACCCGCTCAGATGCTTTTAAATCTTTACGCTCTTTTTCAGTAAGTTGCTCACCTTCGGCGCAATCCAGTACCTCAAACCATTCAGGACGCAGGGCCTCAAGCTCTTGATGGAACTGGTAGGCAATTTGGCGTGAACTGCTTACAAACATGGCCTTACCCGCCACGGTAGAGCACTCTGTTATACGTCCTTCATAATGGGCTACAAAGTCCTTAGCCAGCGCCTCAATACGGTCAGGGTCGCCTAGTATGGCGCTCATATTGGCCATGGCTTTTTTACTGTCTTCTATCTGGTATTCGTTGGCCCCGTCGTCGGCACATAGCTTGTAATACTCTTCAATTTCTTTGAGCTTACTGTTATCTAACAAAACTCTAGCGGCGCGGCCTTCATAAACAATGCGAACGGTAATTTCATCTCTTACCGATTCGTTCATGGTGTAGCTATCTACTGGCGGGCCAAACACATCAAGCGTGGCATCAATGGGTGTACCAGTGAAACCCACATAGGTGGCATTAGGGAGCGAGTCGTGAAGGTATTTGGCAAAGCCGTAGGTTTTTTTAACACCCTTATTTTTACCTTCGGTAATCACCGTTATTTTTTGATCTAGGTTAATTTGACTACGGTGGGCTTCATCACTAATACAAATCACATTACAACGGTCGGTAAGCAATTGGGCGTCTTCAGTGAATTTATGAATAGTGGTTAAGAACACTCCACCACTTTGGCGGCCTTGTAACTTAGCGCGCAAGTCGTCACGGGAGGTGACAGTTTCAACAATCTGGTCACCAATGTAGGTTTTGGCATTTGTGAACTGTACCGAGAGCTGGTCGTCTAAATCGGTGCGGTCAGTAATCAGCACAATAGTGGGGCTTTCAAAATCCACGCTTTTCATTAACAGGCGCGCCAGAAATTGCATGGTAAAACTTTTACCGCAACCCGTAGCACCAAAGTAGGTGCCGCCTTTACCATCACCTTCATAGCCACCTTTACCGTCCGGCGTTTTTTGATGTTCTTTTATGTTTTGGTACAATTTGGTGGCCGCGTAATACTGCGGGTAGCGACACACGATCTTTATTTCTTGATGGCTCTTATCTGGGAAGTAAATAAAGTGGCGCAACACCTCACGTAAACGGCGTTTGTCGAACAAGCCTTGTAACATGGTGTTCAATGAATCTAAGCCATCTTTACCAAGCGTTTCGTTGCCGGTTATCTTTCCCCAGCCGTAATAAAACTCATAAGGGGCAAACAGGCTGCCGATCTTGTTATTCACGCCATCGCTAATCACGCACAATGCGTTATATACAAACAGTTGAGGAATATCACGGCGGTAGCGGGTACAAATTTGAACATAGGCTTCGTGAATGGTGGCCTTTTTACGAATGACACTTTTAAATTCAAACAATACCAAGGGCAGGCCATTGATATATAAAATGCCGTCGGGGATACGATGCTCTACATCGCTATCAGGGGCTACGCACTCAATCTTTAGCTGGTTAACAATTTTGTAAATATTAGTCGTGACGTCACCGTAGGCTGGTGGTGATGACTCGCTAACCTTATCCACTGTAAGAACATCCACTTCATCTTTCGTGGGTTCACGCATTTTCGCTAGGTCACGGTAATCAATCAGCTGTATGTAAATATCTTTCTTATTATGGTCTTCACGCTTAAGTAAGAACCCGTCGCTCAGCCATTTGCAAAAGGTTTTGTTGCTGTCGTATAAGTCACTGGCCGAGAGCATTTCTAGCTGACGGATAATGCCGTCTATTTCATTAGCGGTAATGCCATCACTGGCGTATTGCTTGTTAAGGTAAGCTCGCAGATCGCTCTTAATTAAAACGTCCGTAGGGGCGCGTTCAATATCCTCCCCAAGTACATGAGGGTAGCCTTGCTCACCCAGCAATTGGATAATGGCGCTTTCTAATGCTGCTTCTGAAAATTTACCCATAATGTTTTCTAGTAAGTCCCTTTTATCTATTCACGTTTAACGAATTGTTAGCCGCTATTTCTTTAGTAGCTGTTTAGCATTTACTAGAAAGGCATCAAAATCGCTTACCTCTTTAGCGCCCTCTACCCGTCGCTGTTCCGTGAATTTTGAATACTCACCCTCTGCTAGTTTTTTAGCCACACCGTGGGAAACATGCCCCATGCCACTCAACACCTCATGCTCATTAAATTGTAAAAACGCATCCAGCTTACCTGCCCATTCTGTCATGGACATAGATTGACGTTTTTCAGCTTGGCTCTCAGCGTAATCCAAATACATGGTAACAATGCGGTTCAAACTATTAAGCTCATCTTGGTTTAAGTAGTTTTTGGCCACTGAAACATCTTTCTTGGTAACACGCTCCCCCGTCCAGCTATTCAACCCCATATTCTCTTTGCTACTGTCGGCCCGTTCTGCCACTAGCTCAGCGGCTGTATGACCATGTATCGCCCAATGTAACTTGTTTTGTACCGAGGCAAAAAACTTCTGGCTAACAGGAGCTTTATTGTTGTAGTCACTAGCGGTGGCATAAATATCGGTGATTTTTTGATAAAAACGACGCTCAGATGCTCGTATGTCACGGATACGTTCGATAAGTTCATCAAAATAGTCTCCGTCTACATCTCGGCTAGGGTCTTTTAGGCGCTCATCATCCATGGCAAAGCCTTTAATCAGGTATTCTTTTAATACCTGAGTCGCCCATTTTCGGAATTGAACACCACGATCAGAACGCACACGGTAACCTACCGCCAAAACAGCCTCTAAGTTATAGTGATCCAATAGACGTTCTACGTCACGCGTGCCCTCCAGGGCAACTATTCGGAATTTCCTAATAGTTGAATCAGGCTCTAATTCACCTTCTTCATAGATATTTTTTAGGTGTTCGTTAATCGTAGGTGGTGTTTTTTCAAACAATTCTGCCAATTGTTTCTGTGTGAGCCATAAGGTCTCATCCGCCAACTTTAATTGAAGGCGGACTTGACCATCGTCACTCGTGAACAGGGCCATAGGTAAGTGGGTATTACTCATAAACAGGCTCCGGTCTGATCTTTCTTTTCACCACCCAATACATAAAGGTAACCCTGCCACCCCAGTGGCTGAGTCATGGTGTTTGCTAATTGGGCTTCGGTAAATTTCATCAAAAATCCTTTTTAACGGCGCTTAGGCGCTGGCTTCGTTAATGAGTGTTGGCGCATCCATTTCGGCGTCGGTTAAGCGCAGCTCGCCGGAAATGAGCTTAGGGAGCAAGGTGTCCCGGAGTTTGGCTAACTCATTACTTTCCTGCCTAAGCAAGACCTGCTTGTCGAGAATAGCTCCAATATTTCCCCCTACATTATCTAGAAATGACAAGGGTGGGACTACGCACTTTGCTTGAGATAGATGCTCTTTCTTGATATGTCCCATTGTTACTGCTTTATCGGAGGCAATACGCTGAAATTCTAATAAGTGATGAATAGTGAATGAATAGTAAAACCAGCGAGGGTAATCTTCAGATGTAACCTTAAATAGATGCTGGTTAAGAGCAGCTTTACCGCCACACCAAATATCAACCATCAGCGAAGCAGACCAGGAAAAAATAACATCTCCATCATCAACGATACATGATGATTTAATATTTGGAGATGCTTTTTCTTTGCCATCAGTAAAGCCTCGCTTCAAATGCGAGATTTTTAGAACAGGTAAAAAATTTTCTTCATCTTCAGGGCGAAATTTTTGTAAAGCTAACCCATTTTGATAATGTGCAATTTCATCAAGCGCCATAACTCCCCACCCCTTCGGCACCCAGCCCAGCGCTTCGGTGTGTTCAAACTCACTAGGGAAAAGATCGCGTAGGTGTTGTGGCAGTTGGCTGCTGTGGGCTTCGGTATTTGCTTGTGGTGCTTTGTTAGACGCTGCCTGCGCTGGCGCTTGTTGCTGTGTTTGCTGCTGCGCTCGGTACTCAATCCTTTGTTGTGCTCTTAGCTCTAGCTCTGGGGGGATGGAGTTGCCTGCGGCTAAGGCGTTGTCGATGACAGGGTCGAAATCCACAAACCAGCTTTTGAACAAGGCTTGCGCCATTTGCTCTAGGGTTTGGTTGGTTTGGCGGTTTAGTTGGATTTTGTTGTCAAGAGACTTTAAAACATGGACTATTTTATCTTGTTCTTCCAGAGGAGGGTGACATAGGTGGAATGCTTTTACCTCGGGAAAATATATAGTTTGATGTGTAGTTCCATGAGAAAAACGGCTAAAACTCCGTTTTTCTGCTAGGAGAACATACTTTAAAAAGTGGGGGTTCAACATATCAGAACACACCCAATTAACAAAATCCTGACTGGTAGCCATGGGCTTACCCATAACTATCACGTAACCAACTGAGGCAGTTCTAGACAAACAAACCGTTTGCTCAGGAAGCACGCGTGCCGATGAATTCTCAATACCTAACTGATTCGTATGCTGAATGGTGTCGTCAATAACTTGTCCATGATTCCCCGTCGCATCTTTTATGCCTACCCAAGGTATTTCACCACCCCAGTACTCTGGATATTTCCTGCTTGGGGTATGTCCAGATTCAAGTCGAGCTATATCTGTTAAAAGACTCCACCTCCAACCTACCGGTGGACTCATTTCTGGAAGACCTACTGACAGAGCATAATCACCTGGGATATGGCCTTCAGTTGCTTCACGCCCGCCGGTCTTGGTACTTCCATTAGCTCCCATAGCCGAGAACCTCCAAATTCTGGCGAATGGTATCGTCTAATATCTCTGAGTTAGCCATCTGCTTATAAAGCGTTTGGCTTAGTTGTGTCATTTTTTCTTCAAAGGGAACGCCGTCGTCTTCTATCGCTGCGGCGCCAACATAACGTCCAGGAGTCAACACATAATCGTGTTTTCTAATTTCTTCTAAGCAGGCGGATTTGCTGTAACCGGCCACATCTTCATATTGCTCAAGCTTTCCACTGCCATCTTGTTGCTCACCGCGCCATGCGTGATAGGTGCCGGCAATTTTGGCGAGATCATCGGTGGTGAGTTCTTTGTGAATACGGCTGGCCATGGTGCCCATTTGGCGGGCGTCGATAAACAGGGTTTCTCCCTCTCTATTTCTAAAACCGCGCTCACTGTCTTTTGTTTTGTTTTTGGTGAGGAACCACAGGCACACAGGGATTTGCGTGGTATAAAACAACTGGCCCGGTAGCGCGATCATACATTCCACGTGATCGTTGTCGATGAGCTCTTGGCGGATTTCACCTTCGCCGCTGGTGTTGGAACTCATGGAGCCGTTTGCCAGTACAAAGCCGGCGGTGCCACTTTCGCTGAGCTTGCTGAGCATGTGTAATATCCATGCGTAGTTAGCATTTCCGGTGGGGGGTACGGTGTAGCCGCCCCAGCGTGGGTCGTCGGTGAGCTCACTGTCGGCGCGCCACTGTTTTAGATTAAACGGTGGATTGGCCATGATGTAATCGGCTTTTAAATCGGGGTGCTGATCTTTAAAGAAAGTATCGGCGGCCACATCGCCCAAGTTACCGCTGATGCCACGAATGGCGAGGTTCATTTTAGCCAGCTTGTAGGTGGTACTCGTGAGCTCTTGGCCGTAGATGGAGATGTCTTTTTGGTTACCATCGTGGCTTTTAATAAATTTGATAGACTGTACAAACATACCGCCGGAACCACAACACGGGTCGTAAATTTTTCCTTTGTAGGGCTCTAGCATTTCGGCTAATAGTGATACGACAGATTTAGGCGTATAGAATTCGCCCCCGCCTTTACCTTCGGTGGAAGCAAACTTACCAAGGAAGTATTCATACACACGGCCCACGAGATCTTCTTCACTCATGTCGCATTCGTTGGCCATGGTGTCGATATTGTTGATGGTATCGAGCAAAGCAGCCAATTTACTACTGGGTAAGCCAAGACGTGAGAAGTAGTTGTCGGGCAAGGCACCGGCCAGCGACTTATTGGTTTTCTCAATCGTGTGTAAGGCGGTGTCTATCCGCAGAGCAATGTCGTCTTGCTTACTGTGCTTGATGACGGTGTTCCAGCGCGCTTCTTCTGGTAGGTAGAAGATGTTGCTCTGGGTGTAAAACGGCACCATATCCACAAACTGCTCTTTGTTATCGTCAATCAATGCTTGGCGATGGTCTTCGAATTTGTCGCTGATGAACTTAAGGAAAATTAAGCTGAGGACGATGTGCTTGTATTCAGAAGATTCTACCGAACCACGCAGCTTGTTAGCGCTATCCCACAAGGACTCTTCAAACGAGGTGGTTTGTTTCACTTTTTGTTTTTTTGCAGCCATGAAGTTCTTCTATATATCCGTAACGTGTTGCTTTGTATCGGTTTTATTAACGAGAATAATGTACCAGAGAGATTATCATAATACTGCCTGACATCTCATGGTGAATAGGGGTATTTGTTACCAGAAGGTGGGCCAATGATTGCTCGCCACCTAAGATAGGCTTAATAAGCAAAGGACAACTCAACAAGGGGACAAGCTATTTTAGAAGTTTCCGCTCTCTATATATGAACGCAAACAGGCCAATAGCTCTCTATATGTGAGTGCAAACCAAAGCTGCTCGCCCAATAGAGTCATATATCGAGTAGTAACAAAGGGTATTGGGGTTTATCTGGTTCATATATAGAGAGTCTTATATATACCATACCCTATACATTGTTAAATTCGCATTAGCCTAGGTCAGGCCGTAGGGATTCACGCACGATTTAAATAGAAGCAAAGTGCTAAGGGTGACCATAAGGGTGACCAAATCTCTACACCCCAGAAACTAAAAAGCCCCCGCTAACTGCGGAGGCTTTAGTATTAGTGGTGCCGACACCAAGAGTCGAACTCGGGACCTACTGATTACAAGTCAGTTGCTCTACCAACTGAGCTATGTCGGCACTAATGGGGCGCATCTTATGGAAACATGGCCTTGGGGTCAAGCC
>Ga0209396_1004075_pt1 | contig 14369 bp, 16 predicted proteins | sample GOMGulsemesocosm_6_FD_184638 | JGI IMG/M metagenome (GOLD analysis project Ga0209396, IMG submission 184638) | Methane-oxidizing microbial communities from mesocosms in the Gulf of Mexico - GOM8C Gulf of Mexico (SPAdes) (version 2) | ecosystem: Environmental > Aquatic > Marine > Cold seeps...
GGCTAACCAGCCAAAATACAATAATACGGCTACTTCGCCTAAGCCCTTGGAAGCAATAGGGTGACGGCCTCCGCTATAAGCATAAACACCTATTAAGGATAATCCTCCCAATAGCGCAAAAATCCAGCCACCAATATAGATTAAATAACTACCGCTGATGATTGCTAACAGGGAAAACCCGTAAATGGTGTATTTAAGCTGTAAAGGCGAGATTAAATTATTCTGCAAAGCCCGCTTAGGACCTAAGCGAGTGTCATTATCTATATTTTCCTTTAGGTCAAAGTAATCATTGGCTAGATTGACCGCTATCTGCAAAAACAAGCAGCAGCTGAAGCTCGTAATAGCGACGAGAATATTGAACGTATCCAATTTAGCCTGAGTCAGGTCGAAGTAGGCTAATTGCTGTCCAAGAAATATGACTGCAAAAGCAATGATCAGCGTTTTAGGGCGTAGGGTGTAAAATAAGTTGATGAGCATAATATGAACTATTGGCCAACATAGGGGTATAATGCCTATTTAACATGTATTTATAAAGGAGTCAGTGCAGATGAGGGTGTTTTTATTTTATCTAATACGATCGCCTATTAAACTGGCTCGAGTAGGCCATAAACGCGGTAAGCGGCGTTTACGACGTGATTTATTAGCGGTAAAAAAAGCCTTAGCTCAAGAGAAAGAAGAAACTCGTGAGATGTTACAAATTTATCGAAAATTTACGCACGGAGAAGCCAGTAAAGAAGAGATGAAAGTAGCAAATGAACAGCTAGTAGATCTGGGGAAAGGATTAGGCATTGGTATTTTTGCAGCATTACCCTTTGCGCCTATCACGATCCCTTTTATCATTAAGCTAGGTAAGCGTTTAGGTATTGATGTATTGCCAAGTGCTTTTTATGAGCAAGAAGAAACTCAGCAATCAACTAGAAAAGAATGGCGCTAATAATTCAATCTCATTAAATACTGGCCAATGTTGCTGATCATTATCTATTACCGGTATACATTGATGTTCATGTTCTTCTCCTTGCCAATTAAACTTCAAAGAAAATGCGTGAAGATAACAACGTTTGGCAGGTTCACCTTTATAGCGAGTATCACCTAAAATAGCACAGCCTAAACTTTTCAAAGCTACGCGTATTTGATGTGTTTTACCGGATTTAGGGTTAATTAAATATAATCGTTTACTTGGCTTATTCTCTGAATCAAGAATACAAGACGTAAAGTAAGTAATAGCGGGGTTGTTCTGGCTGCGCTTTAGAAGCCAACTACCGTTGCGACCTTTCTCCATATCACCTTTAACCCAACCTTGCTTCTTTTTTGGCTTACCGCAGGCGATGGCTAGATAGTGCTTTTCTATTTTATGTTGTTCGAAGAGACGACCAAATTCAGCTGCGGCGTTCGCACTTTTGGCAAAAATTACTAAGCCTGACGTTGCTTTATCTAAACGATGGACAGGCCACAAGCGCATGATTGTATTGTCTATTTTCTGAATTTCGGCTAAAGCGTATTGCAGTAAACTTAACGAAGAAGGGCTATCTTGCTCTTGCTGCATGCTGATGCCTGCAGGCTTATTCACAATGATCCAATCTGAATGGTTGTAAACGATATCCAAGATTAATGCTTCTGATTTTCAATAAGGGTCAGCAAACGGCGAACTAAAGCTTCAAAGGTTTGTGCTTCTTCATTGCCTTTGCTGGCATTGAAGCTATACATTAAACGTTCGATTTCTTCTTTGGACATATACTGAACGGCAACAGGATTGATCATATTTTCTACTCTTTTGGGTATCTGGTGAAGCGCTGGGCATTGTATATTATTGCCCTGATAAATAAAGGTAAGTAACAAATATCAACAGAATATTTGTCGAGTAACGGCTATGGTTGATGAAATGATAAATAAGGGCAAGATATGCATTTAAGTCTATTAAAAATACTTTTCCTTTTTACTTTGCTTGTGCCATACCTTCAAGCTAAAGATGATCCTCTCACCAGCCCGGTGCAGGATGCGAAGCAGGCTTTTCATAATGGTATTAAAGAATTTGTTGGAGTTCAGTTCGAAGGCAAGCTATTGCTGCCAGGGATTAAAGCGGATCGTCAAGCTGAAATACGTAAGCTGCATATCATACGGCCATTGAATCGACATTGGCGTACTTTAGACAATTTGGAGCAGGGCTCAAGAAGACTGTACAAATTAAAACGCTATGCAAACCGCTATAACCTGACAATTGATAAGTTATTAAGGGAGGAAAAGCTTGAACAAAAACAACGCTATCGGTATTAATGTGCGTTCAATCTGTTGAGGCTTATCTATGTTATGTCGACTTGGCTGCGGCGCATGCTGTATCGCACCGTCAATATCATCTCCAATTCCCGGAATGCCCAAAGGTAAACCTGCGGGGGAGCGTTGTATTCAGCTAGGCGAAGATAACCTATGTTTGATATTCGGTAAGCCAGAGAGGCCAAAAGTTTGTGCTGACTTTGGTGCAGAAGAGTGGGTCTGTGGGTCGGATAGTGCTCAAGCAATGCTGATCATCAGTGATTTAGAAGAAAATACTTAATTACCTGCAGATTGAAAGCTAGTCTATTAAATAATTAATTGATTTATAAGGAAGTGAGTCATGATCAAGTTTGCCTTTTTTGTGCCCGAGCAATATTTAAGATCGGTTAAACAAGCTGTTTTTGAGGCTGGTGCAGGGAAGATAGGGGATTATGATCAATGCTGCTGGCAGGTATTAGGTCAGGGGCAGTTTCGTCCGTTAGCAGGATCTGAGCCTTTTATTGGTGATTCTCCAGTATTAGATGAACAGGCAGGCCAACTAACCCATGTCGATGAATACCGTGTTGAAATGGTTTGCGAAGAACGATATATAAAGCAGGTTATACAATCACTTAAGCAGGCCCATCCTTACGAGGAGCCTGCTTACGAAGTCTGGAGTTTATTAGAGTTTTAACTTGTCTTGTATTGAAATATCAAAGACATGAGTAGGCAGTATGTTTTTGCTATTGTTTATATCGGTTTCCCTATCAACAAAATAACGACGTAAGGTTGAACTTACCGTAGGAAACGCTAAGTTTTTCCAAGGAATATCACTTTCTTCAAACAGTTTTACTTCTAAGCTTTCTATTCCACAAGAAAAGTCCAAGTCTGCCAATTCGCCATGAAAGAAAATATGCACTTGGTTAATGTGGGGTACTGCGATCATAGTATATAGCTGCAAACCGATGACTCTTGCGTTCGCTTCTTCAACAGTTTCGCGTAATGCACCTTGTTCTGTGGTTTCACCATTCTCCATAAACCCCGCAGGCAATGTCCAATAACCTTTTCTGGGTTCTATTGCTCTTTTACAGAGTAATACTCTGCCTTCATGGGTTGGCAAAGTGCCAGCCACAATACGAGGGTTTTGATAATGAATGGTATCGCAGCTTAAGCAGACATAACGTACACGGTTATCTCCTTCAGGAATGATCTGACTAATGGGCTGCGCGCACTCGGAACAAAATTTCATATCAAAAATCCGTACTGATATTGGGGGAAAGAATGACTCATAGCCTAGTGTAATCCCCAATGGTTGCTAAATCCAAAGCAAAAAAAAGCCCATCTTAATGTGGGCTGAATAAAGCAGTCGGTGAGAGTGCAGGTTTGAAGGAGTTATTCTGCAATTGCGAGGGGAAAGGGAATGATTGCAGCAGCAGTTTGTTTTTCCACAGTATCTTCTGGTAACGATTGCTGGGTAATGACCTGCTGTAAATTCGCTAAACCTTCATGCATCATTTGCGACAGTCGTACGCAGGAAGAAACTGGATTGCTGGCTTTTTGGCGTTCCATATCAATCTGGAACTGTAGTCCACGTAAGCGTCGTTGAAAGTGCTCAGGAGCCTTGTTGATAATATCTTCTACCCAAGACTGGCGTAATATTTCTAGTTTATCGGGGTCTTGTAGAGCAAGTTTCATTAATTCATCAAAGTTTGGAAGCATAAACCTACCCCTGTATTTGGTTATTTATTTGCAAATTTATGTAACTAGTCTAGCGCAAAATTGTATGTTTTTTAATCTTGTGGGGGCTGGCTTATTTGTGGTAAACGCTTGAAAACATTGAAGAAATAGGGTGCTACATAAGACAGGTTAACGCCGAGTACGAGTATAATATCGTTTAAAAACAGGGCGTTAAGTAAACGTTTAAAGAAGTGTTGTGGAATTATCTATACCGATTTCTATGAATCTAATACATTTTAATGAAATTAAATTATATGTATTGGGTCGATTATTATTTAAGAAAGAGGGTGTGGGTAAGTATAAAGAAGGATTATTTTCTGTATTCCCATGACTATCAGTCGTAAAATAGTAAACATGACAAGTCAGACACTATTAGAACAGCTGGTCGCCAGCGTTAAAGATTATCAAGCCCGCACAATAGACCAACCGGCTATGGCTCAAGCGGGAGTCTTGATTGCGATTACGGATGAGGATAATCCTCACCTCGTTTTAACACGCCGCGCGACACATCTTAATACTCATAGTGGTGAGGTTGCTTTTGCAGGCGGAAAGCGTGATGAATCGGATCCGGATATTATTTATACCGCGCTCAGAGAAGCGGAAGAAGAAATTAATCTTGCCTCTCACCATGTCACGGTTATTGGCGAGCTAGATCAGGTTGTTTCTCGCTTTGGTTATGTGGTGACGCCTATTGTTGGGCTCATACCAGCTGATATCGAATTTACAGCAAATCTTGACGAGTTGGATGCTGTCTTTAAAGTGCCTTTACGCTTCTTTTTAGACACTCAGCCTCATGACTATTTTGAGAGTGGAAAGATATCGATTCCGAGTTTTCATTTTGAAGGTTTCCGCATCTGGGGGTTAACTGCCATGATGATCACTGAAATGATGAATAATCATTTGGGTGCCAAAATAGCCATTCGATTTTAAATAATCATTAATAATAAGAGAAACCTTATGCTTTACCAATTAGGCGAACGTAAGCCTGTTATCGAAGGCGCGCACTTTATTGCTGATAATGCCAGTATCATTGGCTCGGTGGTTTTGAAAGAGAATGCCAGTATTTGGTTTAACTGTGTGATTCGAGGTGATAATGACCTGATCACCATAGGTGAAAATAGCAACGTACAAGATGGTGCCGTTTTGCATACTGACCCAGGTTTTAAACTGACATTGGGTAAGGGCGTCACTGTAGGACATAATGCCATGGTACACGGTTGTGAGGTGGGAGATTATACCCTGATTGGCATTAACGCGGTGGTATTGAATGGCGCTAAAATTGGTAATCATTGTTTAATTGGTGCTAATGCGTTTATTCCTGAAGGAATGGAAATACCCGATGGCTCTATGGTGGTTGGTTCCCCTGCGATTATCAAAAAGCAGCTTTCAGAACAACAGAAGAAAATGTTAGAGCTGGGTGCATACCACTATGTGCAAAATGGTCAGCGTTACCAGAAAGAATTAACGGCTTTAAGTCTTGAAGACGTATTAGCATAACGCCCTGAGTAGCAAGGCAAGTGATTAGTAAAGAAAGTGATAGGTAATATTGTGAAAGATAAAAAACCGCCAGCGGTTGAGGTCGTAAAATCTCCTTGTGTGCACATTTGTTGTTTAGATGAGCAAGATGTTTGCTTAGGCTGTTACCGCACTTGTGATGAGATTTGCAAATGGGGTGCGATGAATACTGAAGAACGTAAAAGTGTAATGAAAAAAGTTGCTGAGCGAGAAGACGCCAGCGGCAATATAATGAAATTTTAACAATAAAAAATTGGAAAAAATATGACGACCATTGGAACGCCTTTCTCGAGCTCTGCGGTAAAGGTTTTATTGTGCGGCGCTGGTGAACTAGGCAAAGAAGTTGCCATTGAGTTTCAGCGTTTAGGCTGTGAAGTCATCGCCCTTGACCGTTATGAAAATGCTCCCGCCATGCAGGTAGCAGATCGTAGTTATACCCTAAGCATGTTAGAGGGTGAGGCATTAGAGCAAATCATTAAACAGGAAAATCCTGATTACATCATTCCTGAAATTGAAGCCATTGCGACGGATACTCTCGCTGAGCTTGAGCAGCAAGGCTTTAATATAATCCCCACTGCACGAGCAACGCAGCTCACTATGAACCGTGAAGGGATTCGTTGCTTAGCGGCGGAAACATTAGACATTACAACCTCTCCATATATCTTCGCTAGCACTAAGGAAGAATTTGTTGCGGCGGTTAATAAAATCAATGTGCCCTGCGTTGTAAAGCCGATCATGAGTTCTTCGGGTAAAGGGCAGAGTACCTTGAAAAGCTTGGAAGAAATTGATGCCGCTTGGGATTATGCTCAAGAAGGTGGTCGTGCAGGCGCTGGTAAAGTAATCGTTGAAGGCTTTGTCGATTTTGATTATGAAATCACATTATTAACGATTCGTCATGTTGATTTAACGTCAGCAATAGAAGATAAGCTAACGACGAGTTTTTGCCAGCCGATAGGTCATCGCCAGGAAAATGGGGATTATCAAGAATCTTGGCAGCCGCAAGCTATGTCGGAGCTGGCATTAAAACGCGCCCAAGCCATGGCAGAGAAAGTCACCACAGAGTTGGGTGGTCGGGGTTTATTCGGGGTGGAATTATTTATTAAAGGTGACGACGTTATCTTCAGTGAAGTATCCCCACGCCCTCATGATACTGGACTGGTGACGTTAATCTCACAGGACCTTTCTGAATTCGCGTTACATGTACGCGCAATTTTGGGTCTGCCAATTCCTAATATCACTCAACATGGGCCTTCAGCTTCGGCAGTTTTGCTGGTGGCAGGGGAGAGTAATAACATTCAATACTCTGGTTTAGATAAAGCCTTAGCAGAAATTAATACTCAGCTTAGGCTCTTTGGTAAGCCCGAAGTATCTGGGCAGCGCCGTATGGGGGTTGCTTTAGCAAGAGGCACAGAAGTTGGTCATGCCTGTCGAAAAGCGTTGGCTGTGATTGAATCTATTACCGTTGAATTGAGTTAATTTAACAAAGGCTTTAATAGCGAGAGTATTAAATGAGAGAGCGGTTGTAGAAATCATATTGCTAATTATTATCATTTGCATTCTTTTCTTGTGAATGTATCCATGTAATAATTAGCCGGTGATGATATGCGATTTAGCTCTCTATGCTTGGTTCGATTTTTCAATACTTTATTGATCCCGTCTTCTTTTCCCATGAAGGCTGAAATGTTACTTCCTATAGATGATCCAAATCCTCCATTAGACCGCTCACCAGCTCAACGATACCCTTGGTCTTGGGTAGCAGAAATTCAACAATTATTTAGCGCGGCTTCTTTTCAGAAAGCTAGCTTCAGTAACGAATTCTATGTCTATGAGAATGGACATAGAGTACTTGGTAAATTGGCCGATGTTTAGGTTTCGGAAGTAGTCTATTAAATATTTAATATTGAAATGTGCATACCCATTAGGATTCGCCGTCACGACTCTTTCATATCAGCAGGGTGATGCTTTAGGCGGGTTGAACTCTCTGGGCAAAAAAGCTCTTCAGTGATGTATGGGGATATTAATCATTATGCTCATTTAGATTGAAATTAGGTCAGGCGGATAGGGATGAAAGCTTAATGTTATCTCTGTCATGTTGTAAATCAAGGTATGGAAATAGGATTATGATAAGTTTACTAAAAGATGAAGTTGCCATGAGAATTCAAGCAAACGTGAATATTAAACCATTATTAACTTCAGTCTTGTTGACGTGTATTGGACTAACGAGTTTGAGTGCTTTGGCTGCTGAGGTCTCTGACTATCAATTTGATACGGCTGGCAATATGCTGGCCTATACCGAGCTTGAACTTTCAGGTGAACCATTAGCCGAAAGCTTAGGTTTGGATTTAGATGTTCTCGATCCGAATGAACAAAACAAACCCACGGAATTTGATTATATTACGGGTATTGAAAGCTACGAATTTTCCGAAGAAGCGATGTATGAATTAAATTATCGTTCTGGTCTTGGTCCAAATTATCTCAATGGTTTACGCCATCAGCAACGGGGTGGTAATGCTGAAGAATTACAAGCCTATTTGGTGAAGCTGGCCAAGTCTGTTGGGCTGCCTATTGAACAATTGGCTAAAAACCTCAACTTAATTTCCATGCCTTATCGGTCTGGAATAGCAGAGTTTGCTCAGTCAGTAGATGCTCACGGGGTAGATGAAGAGATTATTCAGTGGTATGGAAAAGGCGATAGTTTAATAGAAAAAACCAGCCTAGTTCCAGCGTATGTACAAGACTATAAAAGCCTTAGCTGGGTAGAAGATACGAATAATCGCGTAATTGAACCTGCTGCTATTGGTGCACTATTGTTGAAAGAAGTTATGTGGTCACAGGACTTTTTAGGAGGTATGCATACGGCAGAAGAAGATGAAGAAGTAGAAGCGCTCAAAAGCAACATGGATCAGGGTAAAAAGTATGCTTTAGGAGTCTCTGCAGTAGATGGTATGAATGGTTTGATCTTAACCGAACTATCCCTAGAGAAACTTCAGTATTTACAGCAAGAGTTGGGCTATAACGGTAAAAATTTAGGGCAGAAAATAACTCCCAATTATGACCCAGAAAAGTCTCCTATCTGGTTCCCTCATGAAATAAAAGTCTCTACGAAAATATTGCAGGGAAAACCTGCCATCGCACAGCTAAAAGTCGAAGATGCTAGCTCTCAGTTACGGGATAGCTGGATGTTATTATGGCCATTAAGTGAATACTTCGCTTTTACCGATCAACGCCTTTCTAATACTAGTCAAAATCTTGGTTTCGCTGCGGTATTTGATGGTGCTCCTTTTTCTGCAACGAAAGCCGTGAATAGAGATGGTAAAGAGAAAAATGACGTTGTGGCCAATGATGCATTCTCTATGGCGAGTAATTTGTCGAATGCGGTATATAAAAACCTAGTCAGTCTGCATTTTAACGAAAAATTCGGCACCTTTATCGATCAGTTTAAGCTCGAAGAAAGCAATAGTATGTCAGGGGGAAAAGTCACGAGTTATGATGCGGCCTATAGTTTAGTCGCTTTATCTATTTATCAGCGAGCTCAAGATGCATTACCTGTGGGTTATGCATCGGCGAGTTCAACAAGTTCACGCTTGCATACTAGTCAGGGTCAACAGGCATTAGAATTAATTAAGCAGCAAGCGGACTTCATTATCACGTCTTTGAAAAACAAACAGGGCTTGATTGCCGATAGCGCAGTGATTGCTGTGCAAGGCAACTCAGTTAAAGTTCAGCAGAGCTACTCTATAGCTACACAGTTTGCAGCGATTCGCGGTTTAACTGCCGCATTTTTAGCGACGAAAAATGAGGCTTATCGTCAGCAGGCTAGAATGATTTATCAGGCCGTAGAAAAACATTATTTTGATGCCAAGTTAGGCACCTGGAGTATCGCCGGTACAGCAGAATATACCCCGTGGAGTGTGGCAGCAATTTCAGCAGCAATGCGTGAAGCGATGCTACATTTGAAAAATAATGATTCAGAATCAGCTGTGGAGCTTGAGCTTCAGCAGTTAGTTAATCGTTATACAACTTGGTTTCGACTTGTGGTAACGGGCAAGGAAGGTCAGCCAGGTTTACAGTTGGCCGAGCCGATTGCTGATACAGGGGAGCATATCTTGGTCGGCGCCCAAGGAAATAAACTTCACGACTCTGAAGGTGATAGTGATGGTGATGGAATAAAACAAATTACACATGCTGGTGGGCAATATGGACGTGCCAGTGTATTAGCAGGAAAGTTGATATTAAAATAACAGCTTTAGCAAGAGAGTTTTAGCTTGAGAGTGATGAGTACGTGATATTTTCAAAAGAAGGTATTAAGCAAATATGGCAACAGCTCGGCTATCGAAATAAGATGGCTGAGTGGTCACTATATGCTTTGTTTTTATCTGGTTTTCTATTATGGGATATTCTATCCGTTCCTTGGGATGGCATTCGTGTATTACTTATCTTGCATGTATTGTTGAGTATCATTATTTTCCCTGTGTATATTTTACCCTTCTGGTTTTCCCATCGACGGTTATTAAAAACCTCCAAGAAACGATTCTTAAATATCACCGGACAATGTTTAGACCTTATTCTAGCCTTGTGTATTTTTTCTGGACTGTATTTATTTATTCTGGGAAATCGTGGCGATGATTTTGGCAATATCATATTTCTTGTTCACCTAATCAGTGCTTTGATTCTATTCCCTCTCGTTATGCGACACAGTGCCCGTTGGTCTGTTTTACAGCCTATCTGGTCATTTTTTAAATCTTTACGCGGGCTAGGTTAATGAAAATCACAGTCAGCTTGTTAGCCAAATACCTGATTAGCGTATTCGTTTTGTGGCCTATTGGGCAAGCCGTTGCTGCTGAGTCGAGCAGTTCTATAATTAATAATTCGAATGGTTCAATACTTTATACAGCCAACTTTGATGGAGGCAGTATCACCGCAATTAATCCAAATACTGTTACCAATAGACGTGAACAAGTATTGGGAAAGGATATTCGACGTTTAGCGTTAAACCATGACGAGAGCCAATTGTTAGCCAGTGATTACTTAGGGGGCAAGATTTTTTGGCTCGATAGTGAAAGCCTAAAAGTTGAGCATGAATTGAACGTTGATGGCCGCCCATTTGGTATCGTTCATGATAATCAAAGCCAGCTATACTGGCTGACATTATTTGAAAAAAGCCAGCTGCTGGCATTGAATGAACATGGCCACATCGTTTATAGACTCGATACCTTAGAAACACCACGGGGATTAGCCCTGACATCCGATAAACGATTACTGGTAAGTCATGCGATGACAGGGCAGGTTTCAATTTATGATGTGTCTGCTTCGTCTCAGTCGGAAGAAAAAGCGAAATTAATTAAAGTCATACAATTGGCCAGTCTAGAAAACGAGGATGAGTTTGTTTCTCAGGGCTTGCCTAGAATGTTGGATGATATTGCCTTGTCCCCAGATGAGAGTGAGGCTTGGTTACCTCATCTACTGTGGAATTTCGATCATGAGTTTCAATTTCAATCGACGATATTTCCTGCGGTTTCTATTTTAGATTTAACCCCAGGGCAAGAAACGGAACGTGTGAGCTTAAGAAAAGAACTGTTTAAACAAATCAATATTATCGACAATAATAACCGCACGAAAATTGTTTCTAATCCCCATGATGCTGAATTTTCTAGCGATGGTAGTAAGGTCTATATCACCTTTTCTGGTAGCGAGGACCTTGTAGTATTCGATCGATCGCGGTCGATGGCCGCTAGTAATATAGGTAAGACCAAGCGTAAAAAGAAACGCAGTAAACGCCGCCAAGGTAAGCTATCTCAAGGGGCTAAAGTCACTCAAATATTACGTAATTTACCTGGGGATAATCCTAGGGGCTTATTAATAACGTCTGCAGCTAATGAAGAAAACGTCTATGTGCAAAATGCTATTAGCCAGGATATCGATCTTATTACTCCAGCAGTAGGAAATTTTGGTAAGGCAAAAGTTAAGCAAGCTGCTCTTTTTAATACAGTAGAAAATGATCCGCTTAGACCCGCGTTGCGTCGAGGGAGTCGCTTATTTAATCTGGCCAATAATACGGATACTGCAGAATTCCCTATGACGGGGGATTTTTGGATGAGTTGTAATAGCTGTCATCTAGACGGCTTTAACTTTACCAATCGTTATCTGGTTGAAAATCGTGGCGAGGATAAATATGCCAATGCGGTTTTGGGTCATGGTCGCTTAAATAAGATGATAGTTGGCGATTTCTTAGGGGATTATTTACGTATCATTCAAGATACTCAAGGCGGGATGGGGCATGATCAAAGAGATGGTGCCAAATTTGTTGATCCCAGCTCAGCACCCCAAGCCGCCTTGGCTATGATGACAGATTTGCACCAGTATATTACGGCTGCGGAAAACCTGCCGCGATTAACTACCTGGTTGAAGTTAGAGGAGGGAGAAAGGCGCACAGTTCATGAGAGTGAATGGATAAATTCTGCTGCCTGTGAATCTTGTCATAGTGATCTGTTTTCACAATGGGCGGATTCAAATCATCGGCTAATGGGAGGCTCAAATCCTTATTATTCGGTATTAGAAGATGTTGCCGCAGCAACAGAAGGGGAGGGTTTTCGGGCTTGGTGTTCCTCTTGTCATAATCCAGAGCGGGTATTGGCGGGTAAGCCGTTTAATGGCCATAAGAACTTAATGTTTGAAAAACAAGGGCAATCATTAAAGGATGAGCTTGCTCAGGGTAAACATGGCTCTAAAGAAGGCACTGGTTGTTTATTTTGCCACAGAATTACTAAATTAGATGATGCCGGTGGCAATGCCGCAATGACTGTCAATTTAAAAGACCGTCAGCAATATGTATTTGAAAATGATACTAACCCTATTTTGAACTGGTTAGGAGATAGCCAGATAAATGCCAAGCCGGATGAGCATAAGAAATCCTATTCGCAAGCGTTTTATAAAGACGAAAAATATTGCAAGGCATGCCATAACGAATTCTCTCCAGGTCTTGGAGCGATGATTGTTGATACTTGGGGCGAGTGGGAAGCATCATCCTTTAATAACCCTGAGCAACCCGAAAAACATCAAGGCTGTATCGCATGTCATATGCATGGGGATGTTAATAAAATCGGCGAAGATATTCCTGGGATATCCACAGACGGTGGACAAGTTAAGGACAATGTTATTACTCACCAATTTACTGGAGCCAATCATTTCTTATTAGGGTTGCGTAATAAACCGTTAGAGAAGATGAGTATTGATTTATTAAAAACATCCGCTCGTTTAAAGCAAAGCTTGGAGGGTAATAGGTTAACCGTTCGTGTGACGAATGTGGGTGCGGGTCATGCTTTACCAACCGGAGTCGCTGATTTTAGGCAGTTTTGGTTACAGCTAAAAGTGACTGATGCAGCAGGGACATTGCTTTATCAATCAGGAGCTTTGGATGAGCAAGGGAATCTGGACAAGCAAGCCCGAGTTTTTATGAAGGAGTTTGGTGATAAAGAAGGCAAGCCTGTCGGCTTAATTTTTTGGCGCTACGAGAAATTATTAAAAGATACTCGTATTCCCGCTGATGGTTTTCGGGATGAGGTCTTTGATTTATCTGAAGTATTTAAAAAGCTGAGCAAAGAGTTAAAGCGGCCATTGAATATTAGTACATCCTTAATGTATCGGGTCTATCCGCAGTGGGTGACGGATGCGGTGCAGAAAAAATATCCCAAACTGCCTGATCCTGAGGCCTTGCAGTTGAATCATATTGAGAGTCAGTATTAACTTTTACGTTTTAATTTAAAAGTTAATAGTCGAAGCTGTTATTTATTTTTAGCTTCAATCCATTGCGCCATATATTGGGTGCTCTTCATTGAGTGATGGCGTAGCATTAGCCCGGTGAAATTATCTTTACGTAATTTATCTTGCTGAATTTTCTGCGATTTTAAACGTTCGATGAAAGCAGGCTGCCAAAATGTCTGATCGTATTGCTGCAGCAATATGTCAAAGCCCTTTTCTTGGTAGTTTTTATATCCTTCCTCATCTTGATAGAGTTTAACCGCTGCATCAGCAAAGACTTGTGGGTTGGAAATCATTTCTTGGGTATCAATGATTTCGCCACTCCAAGGTAAGGTTAACGACATACCTTCGCTGCCAGTTGTGGTGGTCAGACTTGGGGTTCCGCATTCCATCGCATCACTGAGCTTACCTTTAATACCGGCACCAAAACGTATGGGTGCAAGGCATAGACGTGCATTTTTCATCACGACTTTTGCATCTTCAGCCCAGCCTTTAATTAAAAAACCTTGTTTTTCATTATGCAGCTGAGTCGCTTTCGGTGGTGGGTAAGCACCATAGATATGCATTTCTGCTTTGGGCAGTTGTTTACGAATTAGTGGCCAAATATGTTGTTTTAATTGTAAAACAATATCCCAATTAGGCGCATGGCGGAAATTACCAATGGTGATGAAGTGCTCTCTATCGGCAAAGCTCGGTAGAGAGCTGATTTCGTCTTCATCTGCTGGGGTTAGCATAAAAGGTAAGTACATTAGTTGTTGTGCGGGTACTTGGAAGTGCGTTGTTAATAGTTCCACTTCTACGGGAGAAATCATTAAAGTAAGGTCGCAGCGAAAAATTGCTGCTACTTCTCGAACAGCTAGGTCGCTATGTAGGAACTGTGCTACCTCAGTCGGATTAGAAAGGTCAAAAGTTTTATCTTTTTTCATCGCTTTCTGGCGGGCTTCGCGCAAACTGTGCAGATCTTCAGTATTGAGCACTCGTAAAGCCTGAGGGCAAAACTTCTCAACGCGCCAGCCAAACTGCTCTTCCATCATAAAACGATCAAAGATAACTAAGTCAGGGTCGAGTTCCTTGATGTAGTCATCGAAGCTCTCATTATTTAATTCAATCCC
>Ga0209396_1004076_pt1 | contig 14363 bp, 14 predicted proteins | sample GOMGulsemesocosm_6_FD_184638 | JGI IMG/M metagenome (GOLD analysis project Ga0209396, IMG submission 184638) | Methane-oxidizing microbial communities from mesocosms in the Gulf of Mexico - GOM8C Gulf of Mexico (SPAdes) (version 2) | ecosystem: Environmental > Aquatic > Marine > Cold seeps...
TCGAAGACACCGACCAGCGTAAAGCGTTTCATGCGTGGGAAAATACCCGCGGGTGTGACATTCAGCTGTGGCAGGGTCAGGTTTATCTTATCGCCCGTGGTGACACCAAGGGCACGCGCCAACAAACGCCCCATAACCACATTATACTGGCCCGGCTGTAGCTGCTCGAGAGAGCCCAGCAGCATGTTCGGCTCCAGCGTTGCAGAAAGCGCCTTATCGGGCAACAGCCCCTGCAGCGCTACGCCGTGCAAACTGCGCTGATAGCTGACCATTCCAAAGCCACTGACATAGGGTTCAGTCGCCACCACCGCCTCGTGAGTTTGCAACGTTTGCTGTAAGGTCTTCCACTCCAGTATGGGCTGCTCGGCCTCAAACAAGCCATGGGGTACGACTTTCAATAACCGGTGTTTTATCTCTGCGTCAAAGCCATTCATCACCGACATAACCACAATCAAAGACAAGGTACCCAGCGCCATGCCGACAAAAGAGAAACCGCTGACAAAAGAGATAAACTGATTGCGTCTTTTGGCTCGGGTATAGCGCAAGCCAATAAAAGCACTGACCCAGAGGCGTCGAAAGAAAAGCCGCCATAAGCCGCGCGAAGAGGTTGTGTTACATTTCATTAGTGCATTAAACCCAATCTATGGATCTGAGCCAAGCCGTCAATCGATACCAGCCAAGATAATGGCGCTAAAGCACCTGTAAATTAAGGGCATTTTGCTTCAAGACAGACAATTAACGGACTGTTAAACTGATCAATAGCTGCATTGATCTACCCATGGTAGGCGAGAGTATACTTGGCCGCAGCGGCTTAAACCAAATCTCAGTAACACAGTCCCACGGGGGCTAAAATAAGGACTTCACCCATGCCAAGCCGCAGCACCGTGTCCAGCTCAACACCGGATAAGCGCAGCTTCTTTCGCGTTAAAAGTGAACTGGCGCTGAGTTACCACAATGTGGATGCCTTTACGGCTGAAAATGGCGCTATTGAAGAACAATTTCCAGAAGATTCATCCAATTTAACACTGTTTTCAGAGCTAAAGCGTGTCGACAGTGAAGCCTCCGCACTGCTGACACAGGTAGCAGAACAGAGCCGGCCAACCGCCGATTACCTGTCATTGATGAATAAAAAACTGGACCTGATTATCCAGCAACTGGTGGCAGAACAGTACCTAGACAGTAATATCAGCCCCAGCCATGTCAATATAAGTGAAGGCGGTGCGGCATTTAAAAGCCAAAAATCCATCTACAAAGGCAGTCACATAGCTCTAAGACTGTTGTTCACCAGCAGCTTTACAGTCATAGCCGCCTTCGCCAAAGTTATTCGTTGCGATAAGCTCAAGGATGACCACTATCAGATTGCGGTTAAATTCTCGCGGCTAAACACACCACAGCAAGAGCTGCTAGCCAAGCACATAATGCAGGCCCAGCTTCAGGCGAAGCGCGCAGAGCAAAATCGTAAAGCGAACTAGCCCTGCCACCAGCCCGACACCACAGAGGACACCAACATGCGTTATTTAACTCACACCTTACTGCTGCCTAGTATCATACTGGCGACATTGGCAGCCAGTAGCGGCCACGCAGAAACCATTAAAATACCTCTAGGCCAGCAGTCCAGTGGACAGCAGATTGACCGCCCAACACTGGGCATGCACCAAAATGTGGTTGAAAAACAGTTTGGAGAACCCACCAGCTGGCAAGAACCCAAGGGCACACCACCGATATCGCGCTGGGAATATGAGCATTTCGTGGTCTACTTCGAGTCTAGCTATGTCATCCACAGCGTGGTAAAACACCGTCCGGCTCAAAATCCAGCGACTTCCCAATAACAGCCCAATAGTGAGCGGCTAAACGCTCGCGATCAGAGACAAGGAATGCCAGCCATGCGTATTGGCCTCATCATTATCGGCGATGAAATCCTCAGCGGCCGACGTACCGACAAGCACCTAAACAACCTTATTGAGCTACTCAACCAGCGCGGTCTGCAATTGGACTGGACGAGGATTGTCGGCGATGACCCCGAGCTGCTGGGTGCAACCCTGCGCGACACACTGCGCGGCAGTAAAGAAAATAATGACCTTGTGTTCAGCACAGGTGGCATAGGCGCCACCCCCGATGACCTCACCCGCGAGCTGGCCGCCAGTGCACTGGGTACATCGACAGAGCCCCACCCCGAGGGAATGAAGATAATAGAAGCCTATGCCAAAGATAAAAACCGCGAACTAACGCCGCAGCACTACCAGCTGATCACCTTTCCAAAGGGGGCTTCACTGATTCCCAACCCAGTCAATACGATTCCCGGGTTCAGCATTGCCGGACATCATTTTGTTCCAGGTTTCCCCGAGATGGCACAACCAATGATGGAGTGGGTATTGGACCACCTCTACCCGCAGCTGGCCAACGCCCACTATCGCGAAGATGCCATACTGGTCACTGGGGTCGGCGAAGGCGCGCTCATACCAATGATGGAATCGGTGATGAAAGGCTGGCCCGATGTAAAAGTATTCAGTCTTCCCATGATGGATCAATCGAGTCCAAGTGTTGAACTCGGAGCCAAAGGCAGCGCACAAGCCGTTAAAGAGGTAATGGCAGAATTCAAGCTCCAGCTCAAGACGCAAAAGATTGCCTGGCAACGCCTCTGAAAGATCCACGAGTAAAGCGAGTTCAGCGCATGAATAAGTCCGCCTCTTGGTATACACTTCCGCCCTACATTTTTAGCCACTAATGATTAAAGTATTATGTCGGAATCGTCCTTTCGTGCACCCCGCTACTGGGGTGTTTGGTTACTGATCGGCCTGCTCACCGGTGTCGCCAAGCTACCTTGGTGGGTACAAGTAAAATCGGCTCAGGCACTGGGTGGTTTTCTGAGGGTTGTGGCAAAGAGAAGGCGCAAGATAGTCGATACCAACCTGCGCTTATGCTTTCCTGAATGGGATGAGCAAGAGCGACAAAAAAAAGTCAAAGAGGTGTTCTTCCACAACGCGCTAGGCTTTATCGAAGCCGCCAATGCCTACAACAGCGACACAGAATCCCTGCGCAAACAAGTGACCATTCGCGGTGCCGAACATCTTAAAGCGGCGCAAGCCCATGGCCGCGGCGTGTTACTTGTTGGTGCACACTATAGCCACCTAGACCTGGGCGGCGCACTCGTGTCACTCGTGGCCCCCGTGAGTGCCATTTATCGGCCTAATGACAACCCGCTGATGGACCACTACATCATCAAAGGGCGCATGGGTTTCATGAAGGCCGTAATTAAGCGCACGGATATGCGCTCCATCGTCAAAGCACTGAAGAAAAATGAAGTCGTCTGGTACCCACCCGATCAAGACTACGGTAAAGAGCACGCTGTATACGCGCCCTTCTTTGGAGTAACCGCGGCCACGATCACCGCCACCAGCCGCCTGGTTAAATTTAATCAGACACAGGTCGTTATGCTGTCCTATAACCGCGACGACAGCGGACACTACCATTTGGAATTTAGTCCAGCGCCAGAGCAATTTCCGAGCGGTGATGACTACACAGATGCCAGCCTGATCAATAGCGCACTTGAAGAGAATATTCGCAAGGCCCCCACTCAATACATGTGGACACACCGCCGCTTTAAGAATCAACCCGACAACAAAAAGTACTATCAATAACCGGCGTTTTTTTGGTGAAAGAGCTCAATAATGACTTAAAGCCCCCTACGCCACTCGTCGACCAAGGGTGTGATATAAGCATTAACATCTTCGTCGTTAAGCTCTTTCACCCCCTCGTGCCACCAACCTGCAATGGCCGTGACCGCACCTAGGCCTACACCTAAGGCCTCGCCCATCAAGTTCATCAATTCAACTTGATCCTCTATTGAGCAATCAATAGAGAGGTAACGCAGCACCTCAGCAACACTCGCTCCGGATAAGAGTTTTGCTTGTATTGTTTCAATTAGTTTAGCGTTATCACCCATCTTAAAACTCCCGCATCCCATTAAGTTATGCACTTCAGATTTGAATCCAAGCAACAAAAAGGAGCCACTAGGCTCCTTTTTGTTTCGACGTGTTTCGATCATGCTGACTGCGTTTGAAATTTACACAGGAAATCAGGCATTAGAAGCGATTCACGCGATTTAACCCTTCCAAAGCGGCCGTTCGATAAGCCTCGGCCATGGTTGGATAATTGAAGGTGTTGCGCACAAAGAACTTAATGCTATTGCCTTCACCCTCTTGAGTCATAATCGCCTGACCAATATGGATAATCTCTGATGCCTCTGCCCCAAAGCAATGAATACCCAATATCTCTAATGTCTCAGTGTGGAATAATAGTTTGAGCATGCCCACACTTTCGCCACTGATCTGCGCGCGAGCTGTATTTTTGAAAAAAGCCCGCCCCACTTCATAGGGCACTTTCGCCTCCGTGAGTTCACGCTCATTCTGACCAATGGAGCTAATTTCCGGCAGCGTATAAATACCCGTAGGGACATTATTAACCTGACGGACACTCAAACCACAGATACCCCGTGCACACGCGCGGCCCTGGTCATAAGAGGCACTGGCCAGGCTTGGCCAGCCAATGACATCACCCGAGGCATAAACCCCGTCTATGCCCGTAGAGTAACGCTCATCAACCTTAAGCTGGCCACGGTGGTCGGCCTCTAGGCCAATATTGTGCAGCTCTAATTTATCGGTGTTACCTGTGCGGCCGTTACACCAGAGCAAGGCGTCAGCGCGCAACTTTTTGCCGGACTGCAACGCCAAGGTCACGCCGTCCTTATCCGCATCTACCGACTCATAATCTTCGTTATGACGTACCGTCACGCCACCATCGCGCAAGTGGTAACTCAGCGCATCAGAAATTTCATCATCAAGAAACGACAGTAGCTGCTCACGGCTGTTGATCAAATCGACCTTCACACCTAAGCCAGCAAAAATCGATGCATATTCGCAACCAATGACACCTGCGCCATAGATAATAATATGGCGAGGTGTGTGTTTCATGTCCAGCACGCTGTCGCTGTCATAAACACGCGCATGGCGGAAATTCACATTTTCTGGGTTGTAAGGACGTGAGCCAGTGGTAATGATGATGTCTTTTGCGTTGATGTATTCCTGAGCGCCATCGCTAAGGGTCACCGCAACGCGGTGCGCATCAACAAAGGATGCCCTGCCCTCATGGACACCTACCCGGTTGCGCGAATAAAACTTAGTGTGCATGCTGACTTGCTTTGGGATCACCTTAGCGGCTGAAGCTAAAACATCTGGGAACGAGACCCAACGTGGCTCACCAATAACACGGAAGAGGTTATGCGTGTTGTAACGAATCACTTGCTTAACGGCGTGCCGCAGAGACTTCGAAGGTATCGTGCCTTTGTGAGCACAATTACCACCAATCATGTCCACCTTTTCAACAATACCGACTTTCAAACCACTTTTTACGGCCGACATTGCGGCCCCTTCACCTGCTGGTCCAGATCCAATCACCAGTAAATCGTAGGTGTACTCCGCCATGCTTAAAGCTCCTTTGCCCCGTTCAATTTAGGTTTCATCGATCTCTGCAATCAGCCCAAAGGCCTTACGTAGCTTTATCGCTATCTATTTTATATCGCTCTAGATCAGTAAAGTGCCTAGCTCATTACTTACTGGCGTCGTGAAACAGCGGCTCTACCTTGCCAGTAGCGTTTTGCTGTTCTTCGCATTTATTGGGATCATCACCACAAATATCACAGGTGTACTCTTTCTCGCCCAGGGCCGCACCAACGCCACCACAAGAACCTTTTAAAGGTTTATTGCGAAAAATAGCCCCCAGAGACATGCCCAGAACCACCAGCAGTAGCACCAGCAGGGTAACAAAGAATAAAGCCATGATTTTTAACTCCGGTGTGACCCAGCCAAAGTTGACAGGATCGATATCACGCTCAGTAGGCCTGCCTACTCTACGAGATATGGTTTAAATGCATCTGAGGCGATCTCGTCAAATCCATGTTCGGTTTTAACCAGAAAGAAAGCCGCTATAGCCTCCTGATTCGCCAATTTTAAAGCTTCTTCAACGCCTAGTACATTAAATGCTGTCGCTAAAGCATCTGCCTGTGCAGCCAGTGGTGACAAAACTGTGACCGAGGCCAGCTTATGTGCGATAGGCTTTAATGTACGCGGATCAATGGTGTGCGAGTAACGCTGCCCATCCGTCTCAAAATAATTACGGTAATCACCCGAAGTGGCCATTCCCAACCCACTCAAGGTAATCGTCCGCTGAGCTCTCTGTGACAACCCTGCCACTGGGCTCTCGACGGCAATCCGCCAGGGCGTGCCTCGCTGACTGCGTCCAGAAAGGCGAAGCTCCCCGCCAATCTCGACCAAGTGATGATCAAACCCCAGTTCAGCCAGCAGTTCAGAGACCCGGTCAACCCCGTAACCCTTGGCAATGGCGCTGAGGTCAATGCGCAGAGCAATGCCCCTGAGCACGCGCCGCTGAGCAAGATCATATTCTATGAAATGCTGACCAAATTGCTGCTTCACCAATGCCAACTCATCAGCACTCGGCACACGATCACGCTGTTCAGATTCTGAGCCAAAGCCCCAGAGGTCGACCAGCGGCCCTATGGTTACGTCAAAAGCCCCTGTAGACAAAGCAGAGATATCTCGACTCATTGACAACACCTCAAACAAAGACGCTGATAGCGGCACCCACTGCCCAGCAGGCTCTCGATTCAATCGCATTAGTTCAGAATCGACGATGTAGGTCGACATACTCTGATTAATCTCGAGCAGCAATACATCCACGCGCCGCTTAATCGCTGCGACATCTACAACCTGATCATCGGGAGTTACCAGGGTCACATTATAAGTTGTACCCATGGTCGTACCACTCAGGCGCGACGCCTTTAGACCACTCCTACTGGGTTCTGAATTATCGGTGCAAGCCGACAATAAAAAAACGCTACCCCAAAACAAAAACAAGGCCAGCAATGCTGACCTTGTTTTTATTCGACGCTCGTCCTTTAAAGACCGAGAGATCAAATTAATCACCCTTGATATTGGTGTTATCCACCAAAGTCATCCAAGAGGATATTGTCATCTTCAACGCCCAAATCTTTCAGCATTTTAATAACAGCGGCGTTCATCATCGGAGGACCACACATGTAGTACTCACAATCTTCTGGCGCAGAGTGGTCTTTCAAATACTCTTCGAACAGCACGTTGTGGATGAAACCTGTCAAGCCTTCCCAGTTATCTTCTGGCTGGGGGTCTGACAGAGCAACATGCCAATCGAAGTTGTCATTTTCTGCCGCTAGACCGTCATAATCTTCTTTGTAAAAGAGTTCTTTTAACGAACGAGCACCGTACCAGAACGACATTGTACGGTCAGACTTCAGACGCTTAAGCTGGTCGAAGATGTGTGAACGCATTGGCGCCATACCAGCACCACCGCCGACAAACACCATTTCGTTCTCAGTATCTTTAGCGAAGAACTCACCAAAAGGACCGTAAACGGTGATGGTATCGCCAGGTTTCAAGCTAAAGACGTAAGACGACATCTGACCTGGAACAATACCTTCTGAACGCGGTGGTGGCGTCGCGATACGGATATTGAACTTAACCACACCACGCTCTTCTGGGTAGTTGGCCATAGAGTAAGCGCGAATAACCGGCTCAGTCACTATGGATTCGTACTTAAAGAAGCCGAAGTGATTCCAGTCGCCACGGTATTGCTCTTCAATATCAAAATCTTCGTACTTAACGTGATGCACTGGCGCTTCCAGCTGAACGTAACCACCGGCACGGAAGTCTACGTTCTCGCCTTCAGGCAGTTTTAGCGTCAATTCTTTAATGAAAGTCGCCACGTTCGGGTTAGATTCAACCGTACACTCCCACTGCTTCACGCCAAACACTTCTTCCGGTACTTCAATCACCATGTCCTGTTTAACAGGTACTTGGCAAGACAGACGCCAGCCTTCAGCCGCATCGCGCTTAGTGAAGTGGCCTTCTTCGGTTGGCAGCATAGAGCCACCACCGGTTTCAACCTTACACTTACACTGAGCACAACTACCGCCACCACCACATGCTGATGGCAGGAACAAACCGTTACCAGCCAGTGTCTGCAGCAGCTTATCGCCAGCTGGTACAGTGAGAGTCTTCTCACCATTGATTGAAATATTCACATCGCCGCTGTTAACCAGCTTGGCGCGCGCACTCAAAATCACCACTACCAGCGCAAGCACGATGGCGGTGAACATGACTACACCTAATACAATTGTAATGTCCATGCTACGTAATAACCTCGCTGATTACAGGTCGATGCCGCCGAACGACATAAATCCAAGTGACATCAGACCAACAGTGATAAAGGTAATACCCAAACCACGCAGACCGGCAGGCACATCGCTGTATTTCATTTTCTCTCGTATACCGGCTAGGGCGGTAATAGCCAAAGCCCAACCCACACCAGAACCCACACCAAAAACGGTGGACTCGGCCAGGTTGTAGTCACGCTCAACCATGAACAATACGGCACCCATGATGGCGCAGTTCACGGTGATCAATGGCAGGAATACCCCTAGCGCGTTATAGAGCGCAGGCATGTATTTATCCAATGACATCTCGAGAATCTGTACCATTGCCGCAATCACGCCAATATAAGTAATCAGACCCAGGAAACTGAGATCAACGTCGGCCAACTCCGGGCTAATCCACGCCATGGCGCCATCAGCTAGAAAGTTTGTGTAGAGCAGATTATTGACTGGCACGGTGATCGCCAATACGACGATAACCGCAATGCCAAGACCCAGCGCCGCTTCAACTTTCTTGGAGATAGCAATGAACGTACACATGCCCAAGAAGAAGCTCAACGCCATGTTATCGATAAAAATGGCGCGTACGAACAGGCTTAAATAATGTTCCATCGCTTAAGCCTCCTTAACAGTGTTAGGACAGATTTTGAACTCTTCTTCTTCAACCTGAGCTGGCTGGAAGGCACGTAGCCCCCAAATAATCAGGCCAATCAAGAAGAAAGCACTCGGAGGTAATAGCAGCAAGCCATTTGATACGTACCAGCCACCATCGGTCACCAGTGGCAGTACTTCATAGCCCAGCAACTTACCAGAACCCAACAGCTCACGAATCGTCGCGAGGGCAATCAACATGGCGCTGTAGCCCAGGCCATTACCGATACCATCGAGGAACGAAGCACCTGGGCCATTTTTCATGGCGAAGGCCTCTGCGCGTCCCATCACGATACAGTTGGTAATGATCAAGCCCACAAATACCGACAACTGCTTACTGAGATCGTAAGCAACGGCTTTCAGGACCTGGTCAACCACGATTACCAGAGAGGCAATAATGGTCATCTGTACGATGATGCGAATGCTGCCAGGAATCTGGTTGCGCACCAGAGACACGAACAGGTTGGCGAATGCCGTGACCACGGTGAGGGCCACACACATAACCAGCGTCACATTAAGTGAACTGGTGACCGCCAAGGCAGAACAAATACCCAATATTTGCAAAGCAATCGGGTTGCTCTCCAAGATCGGCTTAAACAGTAGCTCTTTCACTTTCATGATTAAGCCTCTCCTTTCTTCAGGTTCGCGAGGAAGTCGGCGTAGCCATTTTCACCCAGCCAGAACTTGATCAAGTTATCGACACCGCGGCCAGTCAGGGTTGCACCTGAAAGCCCATCAATATCATGCTCAGACCCAGTCGCCGCCTTACCTTTAACAACGCCCAGTGCAACGCTGCCATCGGCTGCGTAGACTTTCTTATCAACCCACTGCGACTTCCAGTTAGGGTTGTCTACTTCGCCGCCAAGACCTGGGGTCTCACCGTGTTCATAGAAGCCCATACCCACCACGGTGTTCATGTCTGAACCCAGGGCTAGAAAGCCATAAAGCGTAGACCAAAGACCGTAGCCTTTAATAGGCAGGATAACGGTTTCAATGCCATTGGCGCCTTCAACCAAGTAAACCTCTGAGATATTTTCACGGCGAGAAATCTTTGCCAGATCTTCTTTGCCACTCAACTCAGTCGATTGCGCTGGGTCTTTAGAAGCCTTGCGCTGATCGTATTTACTGTCGGCGTTAACCGCGTCGGTGAACTTACCCGTATTCAGGTCTACCCACTTAGTCGCAATCTGGGCGAACTGCTCATCGACACTTTTGCTTTCTTCCAGCAGGCCTGCGGCCGCCAAAATATTGCGGTTAAAGTCGAGCTTTTTGTTAGCCACCTGAGCTGGTTTCAGCATGACCGCTGCGGTGGACACCACAACAGAACATACGATACACAACAGCAGCGCGACCGTAATCGTCTTACTCGTAGAATCGTTATTAGCCACGTGCCTGTCTCCGCTTAACGTTCGCCTGCACCACAAAATGGTCAATCAATGGAGCAAAGAGGTTGGCAAACAAAATTGCCAGCATCATGCCCTCTGGGAAAGCTGGATTGACTACGCGAATCAGTACCACCATGAAGCCGATGAGCGCGCCGAAGTAGTACTTACCAGTATTGGTCATAGAAGCTGATACTGGATCGGTCGCCATGAAGATCATGCCGAACGCAAAGCCGCCTACGACCATATGCCAGTACCAAGGCATGGCCATCATCGGGTTGCTATCTGGGTCGCCAACCATGTTGAACAAACCAGCGGTCAGGAACATACCCAACATAACGCCGAAAATGATACGCCACGAGGCAATCTTCATCGCCACCAAGGCCAAGCCACCAATGAAGATAGCCAGCGTCGAGGTCTCACCAATAGAGCCCTGCATCTTGCCGAAGAAAGCGTCCATCCAGGTCAGCTGTCCCTGCAGCGCAGCCATGCCGTCCGTTGCAACAACAGACAGAGCCGTAGCACCGGTGAAGCCATCAACCGAAGTCCAAACCGCATCGCCCGACATTTCAGCTGGGTAAGCGAAGAACAAGAACGCGCGGCCAGCCAGTGCTGGGTTAAGGAAGTTTTTACCGGTACCACCGAAAACTTCTTTACCGATCACGACACCGAAGCTGATACCCAGAGCAACTTGCCACAGAGGCACGTCCGGTGGGCAGATCAAAGCGAAGAGGATCGAGGTCACGAAGAAACCTTCATTGACCTCGTGGCCACGTTTCATCGCGAACAATACTTCCCAGAAACCACCGACCACGAAAGTTACGAGGTAGATAGGTAGGAAGTAAAGTGCGCCATGCAACATGTTGTCGACCACACTGCCGGCGTCAAAGCTGCCGATAAACAGGTCGCGCCAGTTACCAATGGCGTTCAGGCCCAGATCGGCCATGATGGTGTTTGCCTGCCAGCCGACGTTGTACATGCCGTACAACATCGCCGGGAAGGTACACATCCACACGGTGATCATCATACGCTTCAGGTCGATACCGTCGCGTACGTGGGAGGTTGTTTTGGTTACGTCCGCGGGGCGGTAGAATATTGTGTCCGCCGCTTCGAACAGAGCATACCAGCTCTCGTATTTGCCACCCTTATGGAAGTGCGGCTCAATACTGTCTAAATAATTACGCAAACCCATGAGTTAGCCCTCCTTTTCAATGCGAGTCAGGTTGTCACGCAAGATAGGGCCATACTCGTATTTGCCGGGGCAAACGTAAGTACAAAGAGCCAAATCTTCCTCTTCCAATTCCAGCGCACCCAACTTTTGGGCAACGTCGGTATCGCCGACTATCAGCGCACGCAGCAGCTGAGTAGGCAACACATCCAGCGGCATGATGCGCTCGTAGCTGCCGACTGGCACCATTGCACGCTCAGAACCATTGGTCGTGGTATCAAAATCGTATTTCTTACCTGGGAGCAGACTAGAGATATAGATGCCCATGGTAGAGAACAGATTGAAACCCGCACGCAGGTAATGCATAAACTCGCGGGAGCGGCCCTCGGTCAATACAGAGATCTGATTGTGGTAACGACCCAGGAAGGCGTAAGCCCCTGCACTATTACGACCGCCAAATACAGAGCCGCTGATCAAACGATTTTCACCGGTTTTCAGCCCACCTGCTGTCAGCTCCTCAAGACTTGCACCCACACGGGTACGAACCAAACGAGGCTTTTCAACCTGGGGGCCGGCCAATGAAACCACGCGAGCGGTCGGCAGTGCACCAGTGGCAAACAACTGACCCACTGCAATCACATCTTGGTAACCGATTGTCCAAACGGTCTTCACCGCAGAGACTGGATCCAGGAAATGCACGTGAGTACCGGCATTACCGGCTGGGTGCACGCCAGCAAACTCTTCAGAGCTTACACGGCTATTGTTACCGGTCACTATGTCAGCACCCTGAGCCTTGCAGACAAATACCTGACCCGCGGTCAGCTTTGACAACAGTGTCAAACCGTTCACAAAGTCATCGCGATGTTCACGGATGATCAGTTCTGGATTTGCCGCCAGTGGATTGGTATCCATTGCCGTCACAAAAATTGAACTGGGTGTGCTGGCTGGAGCGGGAACCTTGCTGTACGGACGAGTGCGCAAGGCGGTCCACAAGCCAGAGTTCACTAAGTTATCTTTAACCTGCTCTTGGGTTAAAGAGGCCAATTGTTCAGTGCTGTACTGAGCAAACGCCTCAGCATCATCACCTTCAACATCAATCACTACTGACTGTAGAACACGTTGAGCACCACGGTTAATCGCCGCTACGGTACCCGCGGCGGGCGCTGTATAGCGCACCCCCTCGGTCCTTTTGTCACTGAACAGTAGTTGTCCGAGCTTCACCTTGTCGCCGACCTGTACGGCCATTGTGGGCTTCATACCGTGGTAATCTGCACCAATGACGGCGACTGAGCGGATCTGTGGACCATCTGTGATGGCCTGCTCGGGTGCTCCGGATATAGGTAAATCCAATCCCCGACGGATCTTTATCATACGTCTCTGCCTAATCACTCGTTAAAATAAGTCTGTCCACGACTACAGGATGCCCTGCAGCGCGACCTTATATTTTTTATTCAGCCAGCGCATTGTGGTGTTAAACACTGAAACCCACCCAAGATAATGCTTTTCGGCACAGAAAATGCCTAAAAGCCCTATCTCCGGCCATCTCCAGTGTAGTCAAAGACACTCAAAATGCACTGACAACAAGACCCCGCACTACTGCCGCCCCACTGCGACCGCCTCCACTAAAGAAAACAGTCTTTTTCACGATGCCGATTGAAACGACGCCGAAAACAAAACGGGTTGTTAGTAAGAGCAAGATCCTAAAATTAAACCGACGCAAGTATAAAGACGGGTCAGGTATATGACTAGAGAGGATTGCCTTTAAATGGAGCATTAGCAGAAAAAACTTCCATAAACTCAAGCTCTTATCAACTAAAGCGGGAGAGGCGCTCAAGTTTTAACCAAAAAAAAGACACAAAAAAACCCACCTGTGTCAGGCGGGCTTTTTTGTGTTCAGCCAGAAAACCGCTGCTGCGTTTTCTGAACTACCCACATCCCTGTGGGTCGGATGAACGGTACTCCTTCAAGGGGGCACTTATCGGCACAAACTAAACACCAACAACACCAACAACACCGTTCAACCTAGGCCGATTAAGCCTTTGGATACATAGGGTAATTAACCCCACTCATATCTTCCAAGCAACGCACCACCTGACAGCTGTAACCAAACTCATTATCGTACCAGCAATACAAGACCGCACTCTTGCCCGCCGCAATAGTCGCCTTAGAGTCGAACACACAGGCGTGACGTGAGCCCACGAAGTCAGAAGATACGACTTCCGGGGAATTGGTAAAGTCGATCTGCTGCTGTAAGCCAGAGTGCAACGCCACCTCGCGCATGTAATCATTCAACTCTTTAACGTTGGCTTCTTTATCCAACTGCAGATTCAAGATCGCCATAGACACGTTCGGGGTTGGAACGCGAATCGCGTTACCCGTCAACTTGCCTTCCAGCTCTGGCAAAGCCTTGGAGACCGCCTTGGCAGCACCTGTTTCGGTGATAACCATATTCAAAGCAGCACCACGACCGCGGCGCTCACCCTTGTGGAAGTTATCAATCAAGTTCTGATCGTTGGTGTAAGCGTGTACGGTTTCAACGTGACCGTGCTTAACACCGTACTTATCCATCATCGCCTTCAGTACCGGCGTAATGGCGTTGGTGGTACAGGATGCAGCAGAGATAATCGTATCTTCTGGCTTAATGTCAGAGTTATTGATGCCGTATACAATATTTTTGATCGCGCCCTTACCGGGAGCCGTCAAAATAACCTTGGAAACACCCTTACACTCCAAGTGCTGACCCAGGCCAGCCTCATCGCGCCACACGCCAGTGTTATCAACCACGATGGCGTTGTTGATGCCGTAATCGGTGTAATCAATCTCTGCAGGTGAACCCGCGTAGATCACCTTCACTTCATTGCCGTTAAGGATCAGAGCCTGACGCTCTTCATCAACGCGAATA
>Ga0209396_1004079_pt1 | contig 14362 bp, 9 predicted proteins | sample GOMGulsemesocosm_6_FD_184638 | JGI IMG/M metagenome (GOLD analysis project Ga0209396, IMG submission 184638) | Methane-oxidizing microbial communities from mesocosms in the Gulf of Mexico - GOM8C Gulf of Mexico (SPAdes) (version 2) | ecosystem: Environmental > Aquatic > Marine > Cold seeps...
TAGACGTTGATCCCGCAATATCTGCAGCTGCTGATGCTGCCGCTGCTACGGCACAAACCGCTGCTACCAACGCCCAAACAACGTATGATGCTATTCCAGCGCCAAATGCTGCTGATCTAGCAACCCTTAATGCTGCTAAACTAGCGTTAGCCACTGCAATTTCTGCAACTACCCCTAAAGGTGGTACAGCTTCTGGACCATTGCAACCGACAGGTGGTGTTCAAGGTGTACGGCTTTCGTTTGATTCATCAGGAGACTTTGTTAGTCAGTCGCCATCTTTGGCAGATGGTGGTATTAAAACGGTTGCTTTTACAGACCATTTACCTAATGGAGCTGATCCTAGTCAAACGGTTATAATAGACTTCAATTTAGATCCATCTGGGCCGAACCCTAATGAACCGACACAGTTTGCATCTAACTTTGAAGTAACGGCTTTAGAGCAAGATGGCTTAGCGGTGGGGCGTTTAACCGGAATTGATATTGGCACTGATGGTTTAGTTCGAGCGACTTATAGTAACGGTACTTCGCAAGGGTTATCGAGAATCGCAATGGTTAGTTTTGCAAACAATCAAGGGTTAACTCAAATAGGTAGTACTTCTTGGAAAGAAAGTATTGTTTCAGGTGAAGCCTTAGCTGGTGAAGCTGGTTCCGGTACGTTTGGTACGATTAATTCTCAGGCTCTAGAACAATCAAATGTTAATCTAACGACAGAGTTAATTGATTTGATTTCAGCCCAACGAAATTTCCAAGCTAACTCTCGTGCGTTAGAGGTTGACAATCAACTGAACCAAACAATTCTACAAATTCGATAAAGTTTAATTTATCTGTAATTTTAGGTAAATTTTATAAAAGGTAAAGCATATTGAATGCTTTACCTTTTTTTTATTATAATCGCTTCCTTTATTTCTTTTCATCATCCTGTTTTTCTTCTGGCACTGTTATTGCATTTCTCACAGTAAGATACAATTTTAGAGAACTGTTATGGACAAAATGCTTTATATCGCAATGAGCGGTGCGAAACAGAATATGCATGCGCTAGCAGTTAATGCTAATAACCTTGCTAATGCCAAAACCACAGGCTTTAAGGCTGATTTAGCACAAGCTCGATCTATGCAAGCTTTTGGTGAGGGTTTACCTTCTCGCGTATTCTCCATGACAGAAACATCAAGCCAAAACTTTGACAGTGGTGCTTTACTTCAAACGTCGCGAGATCTTGACCTTGCTATCCAAGGACCTGGTTGGTTTGCCGTGCAAGCTGAGGATGGTAGCGAAGGTTATACGCGTGATGGACAATTTAGAATGAATGAAGAGGGTGCCTTAGAAACTTCCGAAGGTGAATTGGTTATGGGTGATACCGGACCAATATTTATACCTCTTCCGGTAAATAACATAAACATCAGTAAAGATGGCACGATAATGGTTCAACCTGAAGGAGCGCCAAGCTCTGTTCAAGAAGAGGTCGGTCGCATAAAAATGGTGAACCCTAGGGTACAAGAGCTCGCTAAAGGTGCTGATGGCCTATTCCGACGCAAAGACGGATTTAATGAAGATGCTGACATCAATGTAAAAGTTGAAAGTGGCATGCTTGAATCAAGTAACGTCAGCCCTATCAGAGAAATGACAGCGATGATTTCTCTGCAACGTCAGTTTGAAATGCAATTAAAATTAATGAAAACAGCCGAAGAAATAGATGCAAGTTCAGCATCATTATTACGTGCTTTCTAGTACCAAACAGTAAAAGATTGAGGTGATTTATGAATGCAGCATTATGGATAAGTAAAACAGGGTTAGATGCGCAAACGAAAGATATTGCGGTAATTTCTAATAATTTAGCGAACGCGAGTACCATTGGCTTTAAGAAAAGCCGTGCGGTATTTGAAGACTTACTTTATCAAACGATTAATCAACCAGGTGGACGTTCAGCACAAGATACTGAAATGCCATCAGGTTTAATGCTTGGCGCCGGAACAAAAGTTGTTGCAACACAGAAAATTCACACTCAAGGTGATATGCAAACGACCGACAACGCATTAGATTTAATGATTCAAGGTGAAGGTTTTTTTGAAATATTAATGCCTGACGGTACTTCATCTTATTCAAGAAATGGTCAATTCACCATGGATGAAGAGGGCAATATGGTAACCCCTGGAGCCGGTTATTTAATTCAGCCTCAAATTACTATCCCCGAAGATGCGTTAAGTATCATTGTTTCTCAAGACGGTGAAGTATCGGTAACCGTACAAGGTCAACCTGAACCTGCAGTTGTAGGACAAATTAATACCGTTAATTTTGTTAATCCGACAGGACTGCAACCTATCGGACAGAATTTATATACTGAAACGGCAGTCAGTGGAGCACCACAAGAGGGAGTTCCTGGTTTAGCTGGATTTGGCATGATAGTTCAAGGAGCACTTGAGACTTCAAACGTAAATACAACTGAAGAATTGGTGAATCTGATTGAAAGCCAACGTGTTTATGAAATGAACTCAAAGGTTATTTCAGCAGTTGATGAAATGCTTAGTTATATTAATCAGCAATTATAACGTTTAAGGAATATCTTATGAAAAAGCCCCTAACATTACTTATTCTACTTTTATCAATAACTGGTTGTGCCAGTATTGAGCAGGCGAAAACATTACCTGATGATCCAGATTTTGCGCCAATATTACCTGAAATGGAAGAAGCAGCAATTATCCCTACAGGTTCACTTTTTAAAGCGAATTATGTAAATAATATTTATTCAGACTCTAAAGCACATCGTGTTGGTGACATTATTTCAGTTATTTTGAATGAAAGTACCCAAGCACAAAAAAATGCTAAAACAGAATTGAAAAAAGCAAACAGCGCCAAGCTAGATCCTATTGTTGGCTTTGGTGGTACACCAGTAAACTTTAAAAGTGGTGCGATTCAATTTGGTTATAATCAAGAGTCTGATTTCAAAGGTGATTCAAAGTCCAATCAAGGTAATAGCTTAAACGGAAATATTTCAGTGCACGTATTACGTGTCTTACCCAATGGAAATTTAATGATCCGTGGTGAAAAATGGATGAGCTTAAATAATGGTGATGAATACATTCGTTTAACTGGCATTATTCGTGCACAAGATATTAGTTCAGGTAATACGATTATTTCTAGCAAAATTGCTAATGCTCGAATTCAATATGCAGGTACAGGCACATTTGCCGATATGCAAGAGCAAGGTTGGTTATCAAAATTCTTTAGTAGCTCTTGGTGGCCATTGTAGTTTTTCTCGGTATAGCTTTTTAGTAGGTATTATTATGAATATTTTTTTTACAAACATAAAAGTGACTATATTAGCGTTAACATTGGCGGCTAGTTTCACCAGTCACGCTCAACGTATTAAAGACTTAGCTGACGTTGCAGGTGTTCGCACCAACCAACTAGTCGGTTATGGCTTAGTGGTAGGCTTACCGGGTACGGGTGAACAAAGTCCGTTCACCGAACAAAGTTTTAAAACTATGCTCAGTAATTTCGGCATTACCATGCCAGCTAATTTAAAACCAAAAATCAAGAATGTAGCCGCTGTTGCTGTTCATGCAGAGTTAGCTGCTTTTGCTAAACCTGGACAAAAAATTGACATAACTGTTTCTTCGATGGGTAGTGCATCAAGTTTACGAGGCGGTACGTTATTGCAAACTATTTTAATGGGTATCGACGGTAATGCTTATGCTGTGGGTCAGGGAAGTCTCGTTGTTAGTGGTTTAGGCGCTGAAGGACTCGATGGCTCAAAAGTTATTGTTAATACACCCACAGTCGGACGCATTGCTAATGGCGCAACTGTCGAGCGTGAAGTCATTTCTCCTTTTACCACGGGTGATTATATTACATTCAATTTACGTAGCTCGGACTTTAGTAGTGCAAGAAGTTTAGAGCGAGTTATAAACAGTGAGTTTGCCAATATCAATGACCCGGCAACTTTTATTGCCCGTGCTATCGATGCAACCTCAATTCAGGTCAACGCGCCTAGAGATGCAAGTCAGCGTGTTAGCTTTCTTGCTGCATTAGAAAATTTAGAATTCGAACCTTCAAGACCTAGTGCTAAAGTCATCGTAAACTCTCGAACTGGTACTATTGTCATTGGATCAGACGTACGTTTGTTACCTGCGGCTATTACTCATGGCGGAATTACAGTAACGATTAATGAGTCTGTCGATGTCTCACAGCCGAATGCTTTTGCTGACGGTGACACAGTTGCAACTAATCAGTCTGTTATTAACGTCAATAAAGATGATAATCGGATGTTTGTATTTAATCCCGGTGTGTCTTTAGATACTTTAGTCAGAGCTATTAATGAAATTGGTGCCGGCCCTGGAGATGTCATGGCGATATTAGAAGCTTTATCTCAAGCCGGAGCATTACGTGGAGAATTGATCATTATTTAATGATCAATAAAACTTATGACTTCACCTACTAATTCTTCATTCTCTTCATTTTCACCGCAAGCATCGGTGACTGCTAATTCGCAGAATTTTTTAGACATCAATGGCTTGAATTCAATTCGCCAACAGTCTAAAGAAACGGATAAAGCGTCAAAAGATGCAGCATTGCAAACTGCAGCGAAACAATTTGAAGCGATTTTTATGCAAATGCTGATGAAAAGCATGCGTAAAGCGCAAGAAGTTTTAGAGTCTGACAGCCCATTTAATTCAGAAAGCACTAAGTTTTACCGAGATATGCATGATAAACAAATGTCTTTAGAGTTATCAAGCAATGGATCCCTTGGCTTATCGGATTTGATCGTTCGTCAATTAGGCGGCGATACTGAAAGCTTTACACCGCAATCGTTCTTACAAAGCGATTCAAGTTATAGTAAAAGCAACGGCTTACTTAAGGATCTAGAAAGTAAAGGTAAATCAATTGTTTCAGAAGGGATCCTTATTTCTGGCGAGGATCGTCAAACAAATGACTCAGCCAATAAACACAATGCATTATTTAGTATGCCCCAAAGACATCCTTCATCAGAAAATAGCGAACATAGATTGGATACGGGGAAATCTGTATATCAAACCCTAGCTACGCAAGAGCCTGAATATCAACAACCTAAAGACTTTGTTCTTGCGTTAACCGAAGAGGCTAAACGTGTTGAAGAAAAGCTTAATGTACCTTTTGAAGTGATTATTGCGCAAGCGGCATTGGAAACTGGTTGGGGACAAAAAATCATTAAAACTGAAAATGGTGAAAGTTCAAATAACTTGTTTAATATCAAAGCCGGCAAGCAGTGGGATGGTGACAAAACTAACAAAGAAACACTAGAGTTTGAACAAGGTGCCATGGTTAAAAAACGTGAACCATTTCGTGTTTACAATTCATTGGCTGAAAGTATTAATGATTACATCAACTTCCTATCAAACAGTGACCGTTATAAAGAAGCATTAGATAATGCTGGCGATGAAAAAGGCTTTTTAAATGGCTTACAACAAGCAGGTTACGCCACTGATCCTAATTATGCTAAAAAGATATTGAGTACATTAAATACAGTTAAGAAGCTGCTTTAATAGTTATTTTTCATTAGTAGTCTTGATACTTATCTCCCTGTAAGACCTACTTTTAATATTAATTGTTACCTTCATTTACACCTCCCCCTCTTTCATAACGTATGGATCTTTGCTTTTGGCATTATTTATGCAGTAAATAACTATTAGTCGTGTTAATGAACTTAGTTTTGACACTTTTTAGTCCAATTATTTAAATAATAAGTAAGTTTCGTTTCACTTGTTATTTAGGAGTTTATATTATGTCCGTCAGTTTATATCAAACAGGTGTAAGTGGTCTATTGGCCGCTCAGCAACACTTAGCGACGACGGGTCATAATATTTCTAATGTTAATACTGACGGTTACACTGTTCAGCGCGGAGAGCAAACTACTTCACTAGGAAATTCAAGTTCCGGTAACTATATAGGAACGGGAACTTATATTTCTGATATATCAAGAGTATTCAATTCTTTTACTTATAAAGAACAAGTGGTTACTGCAAATAATGCGAGTTACAGTGAAAGACTTAGCAGCCAGCTTAATGAACTTGACCAAACCATGAGTACCTATGGTAGCCAGGTTCAGTCGTCTCTAGAAGATTTTTATCGTTCATTACATAGCATTTCAGATAAGCCAGAAGATATTTCTTTACGAAAAATGGCATTAGACCAAGCAAAAACAATAACAAACGATATTAAAAATCTACAAGAACGAATGACAGGCACTCAGAAGTCAATTAATAATGAATTTGTGCAAATGGCTGACCGTATATCTACGCTTTCTGTCGATATTAGTAAAATTAATAGTCAAATATCCTCTAGTTACAGCGCGAATAATGTCGGTCAAAACAATGATCTCTTAGATCATCGAGAACGATTGTTAAGTGAGTTAAATGATTTAGTCAAAGTTGATACCGTGACTGATAAGTTCGGTGTGATGACGGTAATGATTGGCGACGGTAAAACGCTCGTTGCTGGAATAACACCTTTATCAATGATAGTAACTTCAGGTGATCCAGACCCAACACAAAATCAATTATCCATTAGTAACGGTAAAGGCGTTTTGTCATTAGAAGGAAGCCGTTTAGGTGGTCAACTAGGCGCTTTAATGGAATTTAGAGATACCCATCTTAAACGGGCTTCCTCTGAAATAGATCTGCTTGCTTTAGGCATTAGTAAAACAATAAATCAATCACAATCTGAGGGATTAGATTTAAATGAACTGCAGGGCGCTGATATCTTTTCAGATATTAATAGTGGAGCGCTGCCAGTAGAACGTGTTTTAGCACATTCTGCTAATAATATTGGTAATCCAACCCCATTGATTGCTCAAGTTACTATTACCGACGTTTCTCAACTTTCCACAGATGAATATGAAGTTATGTTTGATGGTGCCAATTATCATTTAAATAACCTAACGACAGGGTCATCTAATAATTTAGGTGGTATTGGTACCGGGCCATTTACTTTACCAGGATTGGGTTTTCAGTTTGAAGAGAATTCGGGAACACCACAAGCAGATGATCGATTTTTAGTTCGTCCACTACAAAATAGTGCCGAAAGAATGAATATTGAATTGACCGACCCTCAATCTATTGCGGCGAGTAGTCCTGTAGAAGTTACTGCTAATGAAAATAACGTAAGTTCAGGCTCGGTAACTATTTCAAAAATTACTGACCCTATTGCAGCTCGTACGCAAGTTACGACTCCTTTTCCATCATTAACTGTTGATGTTTATGAAGATAGTGGTACACCCGGAACATTTCAGTTTCGGGTATTTGACACATCAAGCCCACCACCAGCGGCTCCTCTAGCTTCTGGCTCCTACCTTACTGGTGGTACCGCGACCGTTGTATTATCAGGGTTTGAAATAGAAATAACGGGGAAGCTATCTGGCTTAGGAACTAATGCACGAGAACAATTTGTTATTGGCGATGCGTTTGGTGCTGGTAATGGTAACAATATGTTGGATATGGCTGCTACGCAAAATACCAGTGTTTTAAATAATAAACAGACATTCTCTCAATTCATTACCAGCAGTGTTTCTGTTGTTGGCTCAGAAGCCGCGTCACAAGAAAGTCAGTTGAAGACTGACGCTGCTATGGCTAATCAAGCAATTAGCCGACATCAGGCTATTTCAGGCGTTAATCTCGATGAAGAAGCCGCTAATATGCTGAAATATCAAAAGGCATATCAAGGTGCTGCGAAGGTCATCAGTATTGCGAATACTCTTTTTGACACTATTTTGTCATCACTCCGTTAGAAGGCATTCATTATGAGAATTTCTACTTCACAGTTTTACCAAGTTAGTGCCAACAGTATGAGTAAAATGCAGTCTGATTTACAAGATCAGGTTAAATATTTGTCTGCTGGTAAACAAGTTTTAACGGCAAAAGACGCACCAATACAAAATGCATCTTTAGGTGGGATTAAAGCTGAACTACGGTCAATTGAACGTTTCGAAACAAATATAATTCAAGCGGTAAATCACAATAATCGACAAGAAGTTTCGTTATCAAATGCGCAAGATATATTAATTCAAGTGCAAGAAATTTTTATTCAGGCTAATAATGGAGCCTATGATGATGAAAATTTGAAATCATTGTCAGCTCAACTTAAATCGAATCTTGACCAGTTAATGGATATAGCAAATACAAAAAATGAGACCGGAGAATACGTTTTCTCAGGTTTTCAGGTTGATAAACGCCCCTTTAGTATTGCACCGGATAATATAGTTACCTACTCAGGTGATAATAGAGAAGCTGAATTGCAAATTTCAGCGAATATTCGGGTAACTAAAAATACGCCTGGTGATGATTTATTCATGAATATCGATAATAGCGTTGGAGACTTCTTTCCTACCGCGATTACCAATTTGACACCACCTGCAGACCCAGATCCAGAAGAACCGTATATTTATGTTGAAACCGCCAAAATTGTTGACCGTCAAGCTTATAATGCCGCAGCAATGACACCCAATTTAACCTTTGATTTTGCTGATACTAATGCTGATGGTGTTGCTGACCAATTAACGGTAACAGATGGTGCGGCAGTAGTTTCTCACGGACCCGTTCCTTTTACCGCAGGGCAAACGATTGCCTTCAATGGTATGGAGGTTGAATTAGACGGCAACCCGTTGCCGGGAGATACGTTTTCGTTAGTACCACAAGAAAAAGTAAGTGTTTTCGATACCATAAAATCATCGATTGATTGGATTGATAGCACAATTAAAGGTACCAGTGATAAAAAGCAGCTTCAAGTAGATTATAAACATGTACTAACACAACTTGATGGTGCTTTTGGTCACATAACAAGCAAAAGAGCTGAAGTTGGTATAACCCTTAATAAAATTGATGTCCAGCGCAATGTTGCCCAGGACTTAGATGTAATGTTGCAGTCATCTAGAGGAAAAATAGAAGACTTAGATTTTGCAAGTGCAGTGTCATTATTTGAACAGCAAAAAATGTCACTACAGGCCTCACAGCAAACATTTACACAAATTGAAGGGTTAAGTTTATTTAATTATATTTAACCTTTAATTGGTTTTGGCATAACTGTTGCTTGATAAAACGCAAGAATGAGTTATTGACACCTTAATATCTACTGAGGTTGTCGGGTTAGCTAATAATCACCCATGTAGTAGATGATGTAAATTTACGGGTTATTTAACTCACTAGAGTACAACCCTCTGTTAAGAAAGCAGAAGCTTGAATATATAAGCTTCTAATAGCATTTTAAATAATTAGGAGCACTATTATGGCTTTATCAGTAGTAACGAATACAGCGTCATTAAACGCACAACGTAACTTAAGTAAATCAGGTGAAGGTTTAGCAACATCAATGCAACGTTTGTCATCAGGTATGCGTATTAATAGCGCGAAAGATGATGCTGCGGGTATGCAGATTGCCAACCGTTTAACCTCTCAAATTAATGGTTTAGGTGTTGCACAACGTAACGCTAATGATGGTATATCAATGGCTCAAACGGCTGAAGGTGCAATGCAAGAATCTTCCGCTATATTACAGCGTATGCGTGACTTGTCTTTACAGTCTGCAAACGGTTCGAATGGCTCTGAAGATAGAGCTGCACTTCAAAAAGAAATGGGTGCGTTGCAACAAGAACTTACACGAATTGCGGAAACAACCAAATTTGGTGCTACCAGCTTGTTGGATGGTACTTTCGGTACTAAGCAATTCCAAGTAGGTGCTAATGCGAATGAAACTATTAACGTTTCTTTAGGAAATATGTCAGCTGATTCTATTGGTGCTAACAAGGTTGATGGCGCAGGTTCAGTACTCGGTGTTGCTACAGCAACTGCAGCGCTAGCTACAGCTACAACTGCAGATGCAACATTGGTTATAAATGGTAAGTCAACCGCAGTAGGTGCCGCTGATGGCGCGGCGACTATTGCTAATACAATTAATGCCGCGGCAAGTGGAGTTACGGCAACAGCTAAGTTAGATGTAACTATCAGCGCTTTGGGTGCTGGAGATGATGGTATTCTCGAAATTGGTAATACAGCAACAGGGCCTTCAGCTGTAGTAGATGGAGCTGATGATGGTGTAGGTGCAGATTCTTATGACCTGGCAAATTATGGTGGTGACATCGATCGTTTAGCCGAAGACTTACAGGCAGATGGGTACAACGCAGTTGTTAATAATGGGAGTTTAACACTTCAAACAGAAGACGTTGACGGAATACAAATTACTGGCTCGACAACTGCAAATGCAACCGTTAGCCTAGAAAATAACTTAACTGCAGGCGCTCAGGTAGCTTCAGCTAACGCTGCAATGAGTGTTACTTCATCATTAAGCTTAAGCTCTCCTGATAAAGTTGGTATATCAGGCACTTCGGCTGATGAAGTTTTTGGTGGCGGTGTTGGTGCTACGGGGGGATCAAGTACATTGACATCAGTAGAGTCTATCGATATTTCTGGTGTAAATTCAATAGGTGCTCAATCAGCTATTGAAACGATAGATGCGGCTTTAGCCCAAATTGATAGTCAGCGAGCAGATTTAGGTGCGGTTCAAAATCGATTTAGCCATACTATTAGTAACCTAGCTAATGTTGCAGAAAATGTATCAGCTTCACGTAGCCGCATTCAAGATACTGACTTTGCTTCTGAGACGGCTAACATGACCAAAAATCAAATATTACAACAAGCAGGTACAACTATTTTATCACAGGCGAATCAAATACCTCAAGCTGCAACCAGCTTACTAGGTTAAGTTAAAAACTAGTGTAATTTGCAACTAAAGTATTAATATTGCGTTAACAAAGGAGGCCAAGTGGCTTCCTTTTTTTATGGGTGTTATTCATGAGTTTTTATTTGGGCTAAGAAGTTCATAAGCAATTTTTTATGTGAATTGAAATTTTAAATAGAATAATAATGTCAATTTAATGGCTATAAAGTGAACAATGAGCTTTGTTGGCATGTATGTTAAAATGGTTGTTTTTGATTTTGTGTAAGTTGCTGTTATTTATGGTGAATTATTTTTTGGCCTGCTTTGTGCTTTATATGTAAGTATGAAAGAAGCTAACGAGTTGTAACGAGCTTCTATGTGTAAAAATATTAGGGGAACATTATGGCTTTATCAGTTATAACGAATACATCATCATTAAATGCACAAAGAAACTTGTCTAAGTCAGGTGAAGGCTTAGCAACATCTATGCAACGCTTATCGTCAGGTATGCGTATTAATAGCGCAAAAGATGACGCAGCAGGTATGCAAATAGCAAACAGGTTAACTTCACAAGTAAATGGCCTTGCAGTTGCTCAACGTAATGCTAATGACGGAATATCGATGGCACAAACTGCAGAAGGTGCGATGCAAGAATCATCAAGTATCTTGCAGCGTATGCGTGACTTGTCTTTACAGTCTGCAAATGGCTCGAATAGTGCTGATGACAGGGCAGCCTTGCAGAAAGAAATGGGAGCTTTACAGCAAGAGCTTACCCGCATTTCAGAAACAACAAAGTTTGGCTCAACCAGTTTGCTTGATGGGAGTTTCGGTACCAAACAATTTCAAGTAGGTGCTAATGCTAACGAAACAATTAATGTCACGTTAGGGAATATGGCAGCCGACACTATAGGCGCTCACCAAATTAGAGGTGGAGGTACTACTGGTGTTGCGGGCGCTGATATTGGTGATGTTGAGGCAGCGTTATTAGCTGCAAATATGGGAACTACGGGTGATACTTGGAGTATAAATGGTACAGCAGTAACCTTTACCGGTGGTGATGGTGCATCAACTATAGCGAAGAAAATTACTGACGCTTCAACAGGTGTCGACGCTCAAGCAGTATTAACTACACGAATTCAAGGACTGTCAACTGCTGATGCTGGTACCTTTAATATTTATAAAGAGGGGGCGGTAGAAGATACTTATTCGTTAGCCTCGTATGGCGGCGATATGGAACGTTTAACTGAAGACCTACAAGCCGCTGGTTATAATGCTGTATTCGACGGAACTTTAAATGGTGGGCTTGGTGCCATTGATGTTGTTGCTACAGATGTTGATGGTTTTGAAGTTACAGCCTCTGCGGCTGGTACTATCGAAATGGGGCCAGCAGGAAGTGAGCTGACCTCAGGAGCTGGCCCTCTTTCTCACTCGGCAGAGTTGCAATTATCGTCGTCAGATAAAATAGGTATTTCAGGTACCACGGTAAATCAAATCTTGGGTCAAGGCTTTAATGGCGCCAATATAGCGGCCACAGGTGGTTCAAGTGCTTTAAATTCAGTTGAATCAATAGATATTTCAGGTGTCACTTCTGAGAATTCTCAATCCGCTATTGAGGTGATTGATGCGGCATTAGCACAAATAGACTCTAATCGGGCGGCACTAGGTGCTGTGCAAAACAGGTTCAGTCATACCATTAGTAACTTAGCGAATGTACAAGAAAATGTTTCTGCTTCTCGGAGCCGGATTCAAGATACCGATTTTGCCAAAGAAACCGCTGTTATGACTAAAAACCAAATACTACAACAAGCTGGAACAAGTATTTTGTCGCAAGCTAACCAAATTCCACAAGCTGCCATTAGCTTACTAGGTGGTTAAGTCTAGCGAAGTAGTTGCCTTACTTTTGTATAAAAAAAACCGAGCACGCAATGTGCTTGGTTTTTTTATTAATTAGTATTTTGACTATCATAAATATAAAAACATTGAACAATAATAAATAAAATCAACACGTATCTTGTTGATTTTTTTGTGCTAACCCTCTTTCTTGACTGTCAATAATAACCTCCCGCAATAACATAAATAAATATTTTTAATATATTTTCATAAAAAAACTAAAGTATATTTATAGGCTGCCGTTAACGTATGTAGAATGGAGCTGTATTGATTGATTTATTGGTAACCTTACCAACAAGTCAACGGCTTCTGGTTAATATCACTAACTAAGAATTACATTTTGTAATCAGGAGTTTACCATGGCTTTATCAGTAATCACGAATACCGCATCATTAAATGCACAGCGTAACTTAAGTAAGTCAGGCGAAGGCTTGGCCACATCAATGCAACGTTTGTCATCAGGTATGCGTATTAACAGTGCAAAAGATGATGCGGCAGGCATGCAAATTGCTAACCGTTTAACTTCACAAGTAAATGGTTTAGGCGTTGCTCAACGAAATGCTAACGATGGTATTTCAATGGCACAAACGGCCGAAGGTGCATTACAAGAATCTTCGGCTATTTTGCAACGTATGCGTGACTTGTCATTACAGTCAGCTAACGGTTCTAACGGTTCTGATGATCGTGCAGCACTTCAAAAAGAAGTGGGTGCTCTTCAACAAGAACTAACCCGAATTGCAGAAACTACACAGTTTGGTTCAACAAAATTACTTAACGGTGATTTTGGTACCAAGCAATTTCAAATTGGTGCCAATGCCAATGAAACCATTAATGTAACAATCGGCGATGTTTCTGCTGATTCTATTGGTGCTAACAAGGTTGATGGTGCAGGTTCAGTGCTTGGTATTGCTGCGGCTACAGCAGGGTTAGCTACAGCGACAACTGCAGATGCAACATTGGTCATAAATGGTAAGTCAACTGCAGTAGGCGCGGCTGATGGCGCGGCAACTATTGCTAATACAATTAATGCCGCGGCAAGTGGAGTTACGGCAACAGCTAAGTTAGATATAACTATTAGTGCTTTGGGTGCTGGAGATGATGGTATTCTCGAAATTGGTAATACAGCAACAGGGCCTTCAGCTGTCGTTGATGGGGCTGATGATGGTGTAGGTGCAGATTCTTATGACCTGGCAAATTATGGTGGTGACATCGATCGTTTAGCCGAAGACTTGCAGGCAGATGGATATGATGCAGTAGTTAATAATGGTAGTTTAACCCTTAAAACAGAAGGTGTAGACGGAATGCAAATTACTGGCTCGACAACTGCAAATGCAACCGTTAGCCTAGAAAATAACTTAACTGCAGGCGCTCAGGTAGCTTCAGCTAACGCTGCAATGAGTGTTACTTCATCATTAAGCTTAAGTTCTCCTGATAAAATTGGTATTTCAGGTACTTCGGTTGACGAAATACTGGGTGGTACTATTGGTGCGACAGGTGGTTCAAGTACATTAACATCAGTAGAGTCTATTGATATTTCAGGTATAAATTCAGACGGTGCTCAATCAGCTATTGAAACCATTGATGCGGCTTTAGCCCAAATTGATAGCCAACGAGCAGATTTAGGTGCGGTGCAAAATCGCTTCAGTCATACTATAAGTAATTTAGCGAATGTTGCACAAAATGTGTCAGATTCACGTAGTCGAATTCAGGATACTGATTTTGCATCTGAGACAGCGCAAATGACTAAGAATCAAATATTACAACAAGCGGGTACGTCAATTTTGGCTCAGTCTAA
>Ga0209396_1004083_pt1 | contig 14354 bp, 12 predicted proteins | sample GOMGulsemesocosm_6_FD_184638 | JGI IMG/M metagenome (GOLD analysis project Ga0209396, IMG submission 184638) | Methane-oxidizing microbial communities from mesocosms in the Gulf of Mexico - GOM8C Gulf of Mexico (SPAdes) (version 2) | ecosystem: Environmental > Aquatic > Marine > Cold seeps...
CTGAGTTTTTGGTCTTCATAAGTAATACCTATCCAAGGTCTGATACGATAATTACCATGGACAAATAATTTACCCCAACGCAAATCTAGATCCCAACCATTGGACGCACCACTGATATCATGGCCATAATCTAGGGTGAAATTACCAAAGTCAGTACGGCGGGTAAGGGCAAAGCGGCCATCTACACCATCATCTCGGTCCATGCCATCAAGCTCTATCCCATCTTCTTCATTAAAGCCTGCAAAACGGTATGATGCATAGGCACCTATTAACCAATCAGAGGATTGATAAAGGTGGAAGCCTGTACGGGTACCATCAATAAAAAAGGTTTCACCGTTATAGGTAATGAGCGGTAGTAAATCATCCACATCATCTTTACCTACATACGGAAAAGTTCCATTTCTAAATCCCATACCTAACGACCATAAGCCTGTGCCAGGCTCAAGATGAATTTGTGTTACATCTCGAGCAGCATGTACGGAACTACTGAACATTGTTGTTAGTATTGTTGAAAAGGTCATTACACCAATAAAGCGTAAGTGGCGGGAAATCATGATCAATCCTTAAGTCTTGATTAGCAGGTTATTAGTAGGTGATTACGGCTCTATTCATGAAACAGATAAGGAGAGATAGAGCCATAAAAATTACCTTGTAGTTTAACGCGTTAGCGCTCTTTTTTCTAATGCCTCAATTCTATCTTCAATGGCCGGATGTGAAGCCCATAAATGACTAAAACCTTGCTTGGCTTTTTCACCAATACCAAATGCAGCTAACTGTTCAGGCAGAGCTTCAGGCTCTTTTTGCGCTAAGCGTTTAAGAGCGCTTATCATATTTTGGTGTCCTGCTAAATCAGCACCTCCGGTATCGGCAATGAATTCACGCTTTCTAGAGAAGTACATCACAATAACGCTGGCGAGTATTGAAAGCACAACTTGTGAGACAAGTACGGTAACAAAATAGCCAATGCCATGACCACGCTCATTTTTTAATATCACGCGGTCAACAATATGACCTACGATGCGAGATAAAAATACCACAAAAGTATTTACTACTCCTTGAATTAACGTGAGCGTTACCATATCACCGTTAGCAATATGGCTCATTTCATGGCCAAGCACAGCTTCAATCTCACCTTGTGACATGTTATCTAGCAAGCCTTGAGAAATCGCAACTAAGGCGTTGTTTTTACTGGCACCAGTAGCAAAGGCATTCATTTGCTCTGATGGGAAAATAGCCACTTCAGGCATTTTTATGCCGACAGTTTTAGCTTGTTTTTCAACCGTTGAGATTAACCACTTGTTGATGTTGGAAGTTGGCTCAGTAATAACTACTGCACCTGTCATGCGTTTTGCCATCCACTTAGAGATTAATAAGGAGATAAACGAGCCGCCAAAGCCAATAACACCAGAAAGAATAACTAGCGCCTGGATATTCAGGTCTGAGCCATTTTCTGCCAATATACTATCAACACCTAATAGCCTTAGGGTGATACTCAGTACTAGCATTATCGCGATATTGGTCAGTAAAAATAGAAAAATACGTTTCATTTTGATTCCTAATTGATTTTTAAAGGTAAAGCTTTAGTTGCTGTAAACTATGACAATAAATAAGATGGTAGCACTATATAAGATGACACATTTATTGATGTGTTAAACCCTATCCGCAATGTGTGTAATGAGTTTTAGTGGTGCTAATTATGATTAATTTAAATTGACCAAGCAAATTGCAATAAACCATAACCATGCCAATCCTTACTATCAGTAAGGTATTCTTTAGTGTAAACATTAAAACTCCACGTTACTGAGCCGCCAGAAAAATAATAGGAGACTCCTGTGGAAACGCTTGCTTGTTTGGGGTTAAATTCTACTTCAGAGTGATAAGGTAAATTACCATCAATGGTTAAATCATTAAATCGATAACCAGCTTGTAACCGTGTATAAAACAATAAGGATTGAGGTTTTGATATATCACTTAGATTTCCTACATGACCAAAGTGGCTACTTAAACGGCCAAAGGATTGACTGAGGTTTGTGCCCCAACGTAATGTTAAACCGGCATTTAGTTCACTGCGAACATTACCTAGTGCATTATGACTAAAGCTACTAATTTCCCATTGGCTGTTAAAGGGAGCTGAGTTTCTTAATAAAAGATAATCAATTTCATAAGCCAATTGTATCGTTGCAGTGTTTTCAACTTGATGTTGCCAACCTAAAGGGGTACTTGCGCCAATGACTTTATGGATTGAGCCTTGTAATTGTTCAGTGCCTGAAGCAGGGCCGATAATACCAATAGCTAACCAGTTTTTTTGAGCAAGCTCTGCGCTGTACACCGCGGCATGTTGTTCGAACTCTAGAAATCCAGCATAGGGGCGATCATAAGGTTGTGCTTCATAAATTTTAATTTCATCGGGTGTCCACATCCGTTGGCTAACTTTTAACCCCCATGCTTGTAGGGCACTTTGTTGAGAGGGTAATAAGCTTTTCAGCAAATTATGTGCGCCAACTGAATCACCAAGCTCAACAGAGAGTGCTTTACTTTCCCATCCTAAAATCATGCCGTGACTGTAATTACCATCCTCACCGAAAGTGACATCATTTTCTAATTGGAAATGAAATTGTGAGGCACTAACTAAAGGTATCGACAAAAAAATAACGAGTAGACATAAGCGCAGGAACATCATTTCTCCTCTTAATTGTCGTGTTAATTTCTAAACATGCATTTAATGGAATTTTAATTACTATAAAACTATTTGTTTTTACTATCTGTGATCAAAGTGTAATCAGTTACCTTGATATATCACAACTTTGCTGTGTCTATAAATAATGATACGACTAAGTTTATCTAGTCATAGCTTTGTCGAAATTTTTAAACCTTATGGCCGCCGTGTAAATTCTATTTTTAAACGGCAACTATGAGCTTCAAATTAGTGGACGTTATTATTAGCCTATAACGAAGTTCGCTTGCCCGCCTTCTCCTGATTTGAAATATCCTTCTAGACCTTCCAACTCTTCATGGGTATTGCTATTAAGAATAACAAACTGGCTTTTGGCTAACCCTTCTTCAAATTTGCCATCATGCTTTATTGTCAATTTACAATGTTTTCCTGCTATGTTTCCCACAAGGAACTCAAACCCGATAAAAACAGCGTTCCCGTTAGTTTCATAATTCATTTGAAACGTAACTTCATTTTTACCTATAATATCACCACTGTAAATTAGGCTAACAATGGCAGTAGTCAACTTTTCCCCTGCATCAAAAGATTTTTCAATAGACTCTTTCCAATCAATGATTTGAAACATTCCCTTTAGCTGCATAATACCCTCTTGTACATTCAATAGAAAACTTGATGTAAGAATACCATGGGCGTTAATCATGGTATTGTAAAAACACGTCATTGAATTGAGAACTGTTTTGAAGAGTAACGTTAATAGTCTAACAGGAGTACAACATCACAAACTTAGTGCAGAGAGGTATAACTTACGCAGGTACTTTCCTGATACTCCTTTGAAAGTATTGATCGAACAGTTTTGGCTGGTGAATTGGGATCTTAGCGATGAAAAAAGCCATACACAGAAAACTTACCCGACCCAAACTTTCATTTAATATTCGATAATCGAAAACCAAAATTAATTGGACCTATTAGTAAAACCTATTCTTATAAAATGGAAGGTGTTGGGAAAGTTATAGGAATAAAGTTTGCGTTGGGAGCGTTGTCAGACTTTTTAGAATCGCCCTTATCTATGTATGTGGACAAAGAATTAGATTTTCAGCAACTAGTAAACTTTGATGTGGACACGTTGATTTCAAAGCTAGATGGGCTACAGGACGATGAACAAATAGTTGAAATTTTGCAAACATATTTGACTCCATTTGTAATAACACCTTCATTAGAATTGATAAGAGTTAGGGAGCTAGTTAATCGAATAAAAAACGACTCAGATATTACCAGAGTTGAGCATTTATCTAAAAAAACAAATCTCTCAATTCGTACAATTCAACGTTGTTTTAAATACTATTTAGGGCTAAATCCTAAATGGCTGATCCGTAAATACCGTCTTCACCAAGCATTAGAACTTATTGAAAAAGAGGATGTCAATTTTTTAGATATAGTGGAATGGCTAGGTTATACAGACCAATCTCATTTAATTCGTGACTTTAGAGAAATTATTGGTATAACACCAAATAACTACATTCAGCACCCGAGCTAATAAGCTGAAACCTAAGCTTTGATGTACTTTATTAGTATACTAATACAATTAGGTGAATGACTTGCTATGGTGGGTAAACTGGATTATTGGCTGTGATAAATACATAATCAGATTAAGGCCGCTTTGTGATATATAGTGACCTTAGAGCAATGGACACTGTTAGCTCTTCCCTCAACAAAAGTTAACATTAAAAAAGTGCGCTAAGCGGAATAGCGCTAGCCAGAATAGTAAACGTCAACTTCCCGATCATATAGCTGACATAAACTTTATACTTCTATGACACTTTGGGGCACATAACGAGTTACAACTTTTAACCATTTTTTGGACCGTTTGGTGTAAAGAGGAACCTATTGGTATCAACACCAATAGGTTCCGCAGCTAGCCATAGCTGACATTAGCTTTTGTGAAATCATGAGCATATTTAAGGCAATGAAAATGTTTTGGCGCTCTGATCTAATACAAGATCAGATTCAAATACCCTATAGGTTTATCTTCTATGTATTGTATGTTTAACTAGAAATTCGAATGGGCTATTTAGTCACAATATTACGATTGAGTGTTAGATTAATTTTTGTTTTTTACAACAAATCGAACTTTCATCACATTAAGGCTCAAAAATAATGAAAGCTGTGGAGAGCATATTGAACAAAGCAGGCACCTTTATTGCCAGTGATGGCACTATTTATGTGGATAACAAGCGTTACTTTTGGTGGCTTTCTCTGTTGATACCCAGTGCTGCTGTAGCTGGTCCTATGTTATATCAGTATTTTAATCATGAACTTTTGCTGTGGTTGTTTTTCATTTTAGTCTATACCATATTTCCTATTGTTGATTATTTGATGGGAGAAGATAGCAGCAACCCGCCTGAGTCTGTTTTAGGCTTACTTGAGTCAGACCCATTTTATCCCATGATCACTCGTCTGAACGTTCCAGTTGTCATTGCCTCTTTTATATTTTGTGCCTGGTTTGTCGCCAGTAATCAACTCAGTATTTATGGCTATTTAGCGGTTGCCCTGTTGGCTGGGAGCATAGGCGGGCATGGCTTAAACATTGGTCATGAATTAGGTCATAAAAGAAAGAGGCTTGATATATGGTTGGCTAAAATTGTACTTACACCTGCGGCATACGGTCATTTTTTCATCGAGCATAACCGCGGCCACCATAAACATGTAGCCACGCCAGAAGATCCTGCCTCGGCCAAAATGGGCGAAAGCATTTATCGTTTTGCCTTAAGAGAATTACCAGGTGCAATATTACGAGCACACAATATAGAAAAACTGCGCATGAATAAAACTGGTAAATCTGCTTGGTCATTAGAAAATGAATTCTTGCAAGCCATGATGATGACTTTAGGGCTTTTCGTTAGCTTGGTTATGTGGTTAGGCTCAGCTGTAGTACCTTATTTAATCATATGTGCTTTCTGGTCTATGTGGCAGCTCACATCTGCTAACTATGTCGAACATTATGGTTTGTTGCGACAAAAACTTCCAAGCGGACGTTACGAACGCCCACAACCTCATCATAGCTGGAATAGTAATCATATTTTCTCAAATTGGGCACTGTTCCACTTACAGCGTCACTCCGATCATCATGCCAATGCAACGCGCAGCTATCAGTCGCTGCGCCATTTTAGCGGATTACCTACACTACCGAGCGGTTATTTTGGAATGTATGTCGTCGCCTACCTTCCCTGGTTATGGTTTAAAGTGATGGACAAACGTCTGCTGCAAATGACTGCTGGTGATTTTACCAAAATCAATGTGCTGCCGCAAAAGCGTGATAATTTAATTGAAAAATATCAGTCTACTATTAGTCAGAAGCAGACATTCGAACCATCTAAGCCCAGTTGAAACTAGAACATATACTCTATGGCAATTTCTAACTCTGAGCGCCATAGAAAATTTATTTTATCGATCTGTATTATTTATCCAAGGATATATTTTTAACTTAATACTCTCATTCTTTATGTATTTTTAACCACGCAGCTCCTGAACCATTCTTTATAATTTTTTTTACTGAAGAACCATCCTTATTCATCATATAAATACTTTTTACTCCACCCTTCGTTGATGAGAATGTGAGTTGAGAGCCATCAGGGGACCAGGATGGATACCAATCACCAACATCATTATTTGTTAGTCGTTTTTGATTTGAGCCATCTATGTTCATCACATAAATTTCAAAATTTCCATCTCTATCAGACATAAAAGCGATATGGTTACCATCGGGTGAAACCTCTGGATGCTCCTCTTTAGCATCATTATCTGTCAACTGAATTATGTTGTTACCGTCAATGTCAGCAATGCTTATTTCACTTTTTTTATCTTCGAATTCCGAGTGAAAGGCTATTCTACCATCGGGTGTAAAATAAGGACCTCCACCTTTTAGTGATTTTATTTGAGTTAGTTCACTACCATCTGAATTCATAATCCAAATTTCTTGCTGCCAAACTTTATCCGGATTTTTATACTCTCTTGAAAAAGCAATTTTTCTTCCATCAGGTGACCATGTTGGTGAATTATCCCATTTGTTTTTTTCATGAGTTAATCTCTTCCTTTCCGACCCATCACTATTCATAGTATGAATAGACCATGTTTTTCGTTCATCATATTTCGCATAAAAAGCAAAGTATTTTCCGTCAGGAGACGAAGCGATATAGCCACCTTTTTCATTTGTACTTTTAATAGTTGATTTAGAGTCAGTATTTCGTTGATAAATTTCCACATGACCAGTTTCTTGTGCTGAATAAGCAATTATATAGGAATTGGATTTAGCTTCAGATCCGCTACTCATTATCATCAGAGAAAGTAACAGAGGTATTAAAGGGGAAATAGCTTTCATGATTTTTCCTTATTTTGTAATCACCGAATTATTTTACTTCGCTTAAATGTGATTGAACAAGAAGTCAATTTAACCAAACTGGCTGCAAAATACCTGAGTCCTTACAAGTTAGTTGGTTGAATTTTATTCTCTAGGTCATAATTCTCCTGTGAATCTTCTAAAACGCAGGTCTAGTGCTTCCTTACGCACCTTATAATCCGGGTCGTGGCTTCGGTTCCGGAGGAGCTGACCGGCAAGTTCCTCGTCCCCTCCCAATTTAACCACAAAATAGACAGAGGATTTTCTCACCCACATAGCCGGATGGTGTTTAGCTGCCCATACAAACAACTCAAGCGTTTCACTGTCTTGCCCCGGCATCCAAGCCAATGTGTACGGAATCTGATTCGTTTTTCCTTGTTCAGCGGAAGCAATTAATGCTTCATAAAGTGCGTTTTGCATGTCGGGTAGGTTATCCTTTGCATCTACCCATAACTTCTGTCTTTTTTTGGAGAAGCCAGTCTCTTCATTATGAGAAAACTTAGCATTCACAGCGGCAAAAGCCGTCGCTATTTTCACCCGTTGCGCTTTCTCAGGATGCGCAAACAAGCGCATAAGCACGTCGGACGATTCGCCATCCAGAACCACGTTGAACACTAACGCTTCCTCAGCGGATAAACCCGCCGTCAGTTTCACAAATTTAGATGTGGCCAGCTGTCCGCGGCCTATTTCAGGTACTGTCGGTTGAGATAACGGATCTGAATGCTCCATTTCAGTTACGTATCGTTCGACAAACGCTGGCGGTTCGGCAAAAACCACTGGACTTGCACTCAATCCAGCCAATGCATGGATGAGAAAAACGACGACCATCATAGTGACGACGGCCGTTGCAATGATTAAATTTTTAAATGTAAAACGTATGTACATAACTTTGTCCTTATTTGAGATACACAGTAGCCTAAATATAAGTAAATCAGATTATTAAAAACCTAAATGGATTTATATGAAAATACGTTGCTTGCTGTGTTCTCTAGCTTATTGTTATTTTTTGACAGATTAAAGGCCGGGACATCGCTTTTGCGGCGATTGTTATATGGTTCATTGTCTGGGTCTGAGGTTCTCAATAACCTGGGTATCCACCCAATATTTTTTTCCTAAGTAATTACGGCTTCCATCTTCTTTGACTTTCCACTCTCCTCGACTAAAAAAGAGGTATTTTCCGTCAGATGTCACCTGTGGGGCACTTTCCTGGAAATCTGTGTTTATTTGCGGGCCCATATTTATTGGTGATAACCAAGATCCATCTCCTTGCTTAAAACTAATGTAGAGATCCGATTGTCCGTAGCCGTCTTTTCGCACTACACCCCATATTAAATAGGATTCATCTGGCGCAATATATGGATGAGCAATCCATTTACCTTCATTCATCTCGTTACTCAATTTCACTGGGGGTTCATATTGGCCATCAATCAGTCGAGAATAACTAAGTTTACCGTTTCCCGTATAAAAATCTTTTTTAAAGAGAGGAAAATAATAAGTACCTTTAGATGAAATCGATAAACCATGAGCTGTTTGTTTTAAGAACTCTCCTGGGCTTTTCGGAACCGACCAACCTTTGTCGGTTCGTTGCCTATATTTCTTTCCAACGTACATTATATTGCCATCAGCGGAGAATTGTGGCCACTTTATATCAGTCTCAAATTCCTGTCCCCAGCTATTTTTTTCATAACGAATAACAAAAAATGTGCGTTTTTTATATTTCCCTTTTCTCCTCGTGAAATAGAATTCCTTCATATCTGGTGAAAACCAACCAGCATCAAACTTTCCTTCTGGAGAGACTATTTTAGGGTCAAAAAGTTTAGGAATTAAGCCCGGTGACTTTTCGCCAAAATAGCCAGATTCTATGACTGGAGAATCATTCTGACTAAAGCTTTTGCTGCTCATCATCAATAGAACAAGTAAAAATGGTATTAAAGGCTGAATACATTTCATGGTTGACTCCTTATTTAGCAAAAACAGGTAAGACAACATTTGAAATCTGAGCGATGAGCTTTTCTTCTCTGGTGTGTCCTGTGATCACAATAGTTAGGTCAAGCTCATCAATCACGATGATACGTTGATCGCCACCGCCCCAGGCAAACGTAGCATTATAGCTTTTGTCAGCAGTTATCATTGGTGTTTGATACCAAAAATAGCCATAGCGGTAAGTTTCAGGCATCCAATCTTGAGTCGGCTTAACAATACCGCTAGTGGCCTTAGCTAGATAATTTGCTGGAATAAGCTGTTCGCCGTTCCATTTACCTTTATTAAGCACCACGCTGCCCAATTTGAGCATATCGCGAGATGTCATTTTCACCATCCAACCCGCTTGTGGCAAACCACTTGCGTGTGTGTCCCAGCTGTAATTGGTGATATCCAATTTATCGAGGATTTCATTTTTAATGAAATCTTTAGCAGTGCCTGGCACGACGGCGTCAATGACTGTCATCACCAACATTGGATTGTGATTACCATATTTATATATCTGAGACTCTTCGGTTATAGGCCCACTATTTTCAAGTAATGTCTGAATGAGGCCCTGACCTTGAAGTGGTTCAGGGTTTTTCTCTAGTTCTTTCCATTTTTCACTACTGACGCTAAGACCGCCATGCATAGTCAATGCTTTATGAAGGGTTATTTTTTCTGCACCATCAACAAATTTTGACGGATTTAGGTCTTTCAAAAAACTCACTAACGGCTTGTCTAAATCAGCCATCGACAGGTAACCCATTTGGATAGCGCGACCCAAAGCTAAACTAGTGTATGCTTTAACCGCTGACGCTTGCCCATGGGCTAGGTTGATGCGACCGCGCAGGTAGTAAGATTCAAATAATAGCTTGTCTTCATGAGCGATAAGTAGGCTGTCGTAGTTACCGTACTTGCTTTCTGCTATCTCCAGCGCCAGCTTAACAATCATGTCTTTATTACGGCCATCAGCAGATAATTTGCTCACAAGGATTCCGTCTTTTCTATCAGATGGCGTTGCATCGATATAAGGCTCTTTGAGAACAGGAATATCTCTAAATGAGAGCATAGCTTCGGCTTGTGTGGCCTCTGGTGCGAAACGCACCGTTTCTTTTACCTCATCTTTATTTTGTGCTGTTGCTAAGCAGCAAAAAAAGCTTAATAACATAACGATAAATAGGTTTTTAAATTTTAACTTGGTCATTGCTATCCCTTTTGTCATAAAATGGTTATCTTTGATAATTAAAGTATTATTTGTTTAAGAATTGAGGTAATAACTCACTTTATCTTTTATTGTTTAATTACCTTATATGGATAGTTTATAAACCGATTTAACAATAAAATAGGCAAGCTATGTAAAAATATATCGTCATAAACTTTACAAAAGTTTACATTGAGTTTTATATATTCCTGTATATTTAAGAGAAAACAGAATCATCGTTTTCTAACTAACATTTTAAGCAATTGGGCAAAATTTTGACTACCAAACCTAAACTTCTCATCGTAGAAGATGAACCCGTTATTTTAATGGGGCTCACCGATTTATTTGTTTTTCACGGTTATGAGGTTGAAAGCGAAAGTGATGGAAGAAAAGGCTTATCTAGAGCTTTAGATGGACAATATGATTGCATTATTTTGGATGTAATGTTGCCTTCAATCAATGGTTTTGAAATTTGCAATGAACTGAGACAACATTCTCTTATTCAGCCCATTATCATGTTAACAGCAAAAAATACTGAAGAAGACATCATTAACGGTCTAACACTTGGCGCTGATGATTATGTAGCAAAACCATTTTCAACATCAGAGCTGGTATTACGCGTGAATGCTTTAGTCAGACGTTCAGGCTGGACAGGAACAGATAAGAACTTGAAATTAAGCGCTAATGTTTCTATTTGTACACAAACATTAAAAGGGACTTCTTACAACAATGAAGTTAAGTACACTCGCCGTGAAGTGGAAGTTTTAGTTTATCTACTACATAAGAGTAAGTCAGTTTCACGTGAAGAGTTGCTCAAGAAAGTATGGGACTATAAAAGCACCTGCGACATAGATACACGAACAGTTGATATACATATCGCAAAAATTCGCAAAAAAATTGAAATCGACCCTAAATCCCCCAGACATCTTGTTACCCACCGTGGTGAAGGCTATCAGCTTTTTGTGATTTAATATGTTGTTCAATATGGTGAGTCTTTAACATGCTAACTTCAGAAAAACGTTTACTTAACCATGCTCAGCGTTTGCGTCGGTTACGCTATTTAGCAATCGCTTTCTTGCTATTTTTATTGATCCCGCTAGGAACGATTTTATATTTTGGCTTTCAACAGTTAGAAAATAATCTACTGCGTAAATATCAGCGTACGGCAAGTAAGTTAGAGCAGATAATAGATGGAAGATTGACTGAAAGAAGGTTGATATCTAATACGCTACCAGTAGATGCATTTGACTATTATCGACAGGTGTATAATCCATATACTGAAAAGTCACAGCAGACCATATCACCTCTCTCTCGATTAGAATACGAACAGCCAAAAAAAGAGTGGTTAGTTGGCTACTTTCAATATTGTAATCAAGGACATTTTAACAGTCCAATCTGGCCAGATCCTTTACATGATAATAGTTTATATGAAAGAGGTGTAGATAATGCCAACCAGCAGGTGTCGGATCAAAAATTAACGCCTGAACTGATCAAACGTAAAAAAAAAGCAATTAATATCTACCAGCTTCTGTTGCAATCAAAATCAGTACAGCACATGTTTACGAAAATTAGCCCACAGGAATTCTCTGCAAAAGATGAACTCTTTAGTGTTTTTTTTGATGTACCTGACTATTTCATTTTTTATCGTGTTGTAACAGTAGCTGAACAAGACTGGTTGCAAGGATATATAGTAAAACGCAAAGCTTATCTTTCTCAATTAGTGATGAATATACTGAAAAAAGTACACTTCGATAGTTCGGTATTAGTTGAGTTAAAAGATGAAAAACATTCTGGTCATTCAGAGTATTTTCTTTATGAAAACTTAACTGACGACCAAATTAAGGTGAGCTTACTAGCAAAAGCAGATAAACGGTTTCAACAACAATCGATTTACAATTATACCCATTACCCACCATTTAATGGTTATTCATTAACCCTATCAACCAATTCTTTACCTATGACGCCAGCTATGATGTACAGCAGTATTTTTATTATTGTTTTAATTTCTGCCATATTATCAGCATGTTATGGATTTTATTGTCTCGGGATAAAACAATTGGCATTAGGGGAGCAAAGACTTAATTTTGTTTCTTCTGTCAGCCACGAGCTAAAAACACCGTTAACGTCAATTTGTATGTATTCACAAATGCTCAAAGAGGGAACGGTAATCTCTGAAGAACACCAGAAAAAGTATTTTGATTTTATTTATGGCGAAAGTGAACGCCTTACACGATTAATAGATAATATATTGCAGTTGTCTTCACTTAGCCAACAACAGCAAAATGTACAGCCAGAATATACGCCACTGACTCTTTTAGTGGATAATCTTCGCTCAAAAACATCATCGATAATCGATAAGAATAACTTTCAACAAAATATTATTCTGGATGTAGTTAACGCTGAGTCGACGCTGGTTTTGGTTGAACAGGACGCTTTTGCTCAGGTAGTGATTAATATTACTGACAATGCGATTAAGTTTTTTAACCAAAAACAGATCAATGATTCTACTCGACAAAAAATTGATTTTATATTTCGTAATCACCCAAAAAATAGGCAGCAGATTTTACTAGAAATTCGAGATTATGGTGAAGGTATAACTCAAGAGCAGGAAAGTAAAATTTTTGAACTTTTCTATCGTGGCGGCAATGAATTAACCCGGACGACACAAGGGACAGGGATAGGATTGGCCTTAGTTAAAGACCTAGTATCTGCACAGCACGGCGAAATTAAAGTAGCAAGAAGGGAACTTGGACTAGCCATGCTACTTTCATTTCAATGTAAATTAATGGATTCTACTGTCAAAAAATAAATAAAAATTTTTCTCTGGGTTACTAAGATTAAATACACGTAAAATATCATATGGCATCATTGTTTAAGATAAGAGTAACTCTTGTTTAACTGGTTTATTTTACGAAATTGCATTGGCGACATTAGACAAAATTTATTTGCCATAAATTTTCCTATACATTGTTTCTGCCACAACTAGGATATTACAGAGACTTCTCAGTAATATCCTAGTTGTGGCAGAAATATAACAATTATGGTTTCTAATACTTTGAAACTATGGAACATTAATGTGGATTAAATAATATTTATGGGATAGGCATTACTGAGACGCCTCCATAATATACTCTTAGCAATAAAATGGATTTCCCCAACATGAAGTATTCAATTCTATCTATATTTATCTTTTTGACTGGTGCGCCCAAAACTCGGGCATAATTCCTATGGGGGGTGAAACTTATATGGTTTCCCGTCAAGCAGCTACAGGCTTTAGCGGTATGGGCACTCTTAAAGCTGAAGCTATGAGAGAAGCATACGAACAATGCCAAAAGTCGCAAAAGATTGTTAAGGTTCTAGAAACAATTGATGCCAAACCACCCTATATATTTGGTAACTTCCCTAAAACTGAAATTCGTTTTAAGTGTGTACAAGAGTTGTAGCGAGTAACTTACTGCTTACAAGCAAATTAATCAGGACAACAAACAGTTGGTTTTTTCTCCTGCGTTGCTTATTTTACTCATTTTTTGGATGTTAGGTTTAAGGAGTATTATGCGAATTTTTTCCATTTCATTCTGATGCCTATTTTTATAGGCTGTTCATCAGTTAGTAACGTTACACCTGTTGGTAAAGACATTTATCGGGTAAGTTCTGAGATAGGGAGGCAATTCCCAAGTTGGTCTGATGTTAAGGGTTTATCACTTACAAAACTCTCCTTTATCCAACTTACAGCGGATAAACGCCGATAAATAACCATAAGAATTTGGTTTTACCTAAACAAAAAGCTCTCATTACTCAGAGTTAATTAAACTATCTAAGGCATGTACCTTATAAGATTCTCGGCCTCAACACCTACATTAATATTTTGATTAGTATATATATTCATAATAAGCTAACCCTTACTCGCATAATGCAGGTTCGAGATCCTGTAGACTATCCGTCTCTTATCCTATTGTCTTTGCACAATAGAACTACGACAAAGAAAACTTAATACGTGATTAAAATTGGCAGAATATAAATTACTTAGGATGTGATATGAAAATAATTTTATGGCTAGCGGTGTTCTTCATTTATATTGGTTCGAGCCATACGGCTTTTGCAGTTAGTGCTGGTTCTAATGGTAT
>Ga0209396_1004084_pt1 | contig 14353 bp, 11 predicted proteins | sample GOMGulsemesocosm_6_FD_184638 | JGI IMG/M metagenome (GOLD analysis project Ga0209396, IMG submission 184638) | Methane-oxidizing microbial communities from mesocosms in the Gulf of Mexico - GOM8C Gulf of Mexico (SPAdes) (version 2) | ecosystem: Environmental > Aquatic > Marine > Cold seeps...
TGGCTGGATTAACCTCTTCAAACCAAAACTTAATCACTTCTTTATACATAGTTAAACCCATCTCCAATGATCCCACCAATTGAGTATAGGTTAACGCGAATCACTGAGCCCACTTGATAACGACACCGAGGTCTCAGTTCTCACATTTACGTGCAGTTTTATTCTATAATTTCTAGCGCATGATACAACTTCGGTCTAACGACTGAATTGACGAAAATCGAATACTTAATGAACTCGGTTTTTGATTCTCATTTGAACCACCTATTTACATGGTGTAGAAATAGTATATTTGTGATTTCATCCGAATAATAATACCGCGAATAACATCTAAGAAACCAAGAAAACCAATGGGTTTCACACCACTGATCCAGGCTAAACCAACAGCGCCAACGGGAATGTCATAATCCTCGGTCTCAATCAGTTTTAGACGCACAAAATGATGTTTATTCATTACATTCTGTCCCGTGGTAACTCGAACTGAGGTTTCTCTTGCCAGCAATGAACCTTGCGCTTCGCCTGTCGCTTCTATAATCCCTTCTACTTCCGCAGCAAAAATATGACCTGGGTAAACCGCAGACGCAAACTCTGCACCTTGACCAACTTTGATATTGCGAATGGCTTGGTGGTTAACACGCATTAGTACGTATTTTTCTTTGGTATACATTTGAATACGCGGCATCGCACCTATGTATTGACCTTCACGAATAATAAAATTTGTTAAATAACCATCGGCTGGCGCATACACACGGGTATTTTCTAAATTCCACAGTGCTTGTGCGTACACTGCGGTTTGATTGGCTAAATCAGCTTTACGACTATTCACAGCATGTTTGGATTTGATAGTATTAAGCTGGGCTTGTTGTGCACTTAGTAGTAATTTTTCAGCTTGAGATTGCAACACTGTCAATTTAGCTTCCGCAGCTTGTACCGCAGTTTTCTGCTCATCTAACTTACTTTCAGTGATGGTAAATGCAGCCACTTTGTTTTGATCAATATAGCGCTGCAATGTCGTCTTCTTCCAATTCATATCGACGTCTATTTCAGCTTGTTGATCGAGGTTGATCTTTATCTCTTTATTCGAGATCGCGTATTTAGATTCATTAATACGCACATCATCTAATGACGATGTTAACGCAACTTCAGCACTCTTCACTTGCGCAGCAGACTTATTCAGTGCGATCTGATAAACCTGATCTTCAAGTTCATAAATAAGCTGACCTTTGGTGACTGTTTGATTCGGTTTAACATAGATCGTTTTAATGTTGCCGGTCACCTGCGTTGAACCAGGGCGTAACTGAATATGTGGCGACTGCACTAATGAACCACCCGACAAATCCATTGGTGTATAAGTAATTAAACCAACCCAGACGAATAACAACCACGCGGATCCACCTATATAGGCAAAGCTCTTAGAATATTTATTCCATGGCATACCAATTAACCGTAATAGATAAATAAGGAATGCCCAGACAGCTAACCCTTCTAGCATGCGTTATTCCCCTCTGACTTCCAAATATCTCGTACTTTTGCAATGGCTTGTTCTGCATCGACAAACGCAATAATCACCGCAAGTACCCACACCCAATGCCAAATAAACCCGACCCAAGTTAATGTCGTGATCAAGGTTAATTGTTGATGGCTATTTTTATGCGCCTGATGAATAGGCACCTCATGAAACTTCCAAAAACCAATTCCTGCAGCAGCCACAGTTCCGATAAGCACAACAGCAGCAACAATATGTAATCCCGTATCAAAACCAGTGCCCACAAAAGGCATAGATATTAAACTCACAGGTTAATTCCTTAATTAGCTAGTTTAGTACCTACAAATTAGGCCTAAAGTAAATAACAATAATGAGATCGATTATATTCGGGAAAGGAAGTGAAAAGGTACTCGTAGAATTGCTAGGTTTACACATATCAACTATTTTTTTATAGCCAAATCGCACGTAGAAAGCCCATAATATATTACTGAAATGACACAAATGACATCTAGCTTAAACGTAATGAGGACGCTGCATATGCGGGAGCTGCCCAACATAAATGAGACTGACTTAAGTATCGAACAATTTACCTTTGAGGTTTCCAACTGGTTATTGGAAAACGATACCGTCGACTTACTGACTGCGATTGAGTCTTCGCTAACTGCTTTTTTGCCTTACATCCAAGTTCAACGCATGTCGTTGGTTCGTTTAACGCCAGATAATCGCTTTGAAGGCGCACTTGCTGTTGCAGCTCCTGGTTACAACCCCGTTTCTTTACCGGCACAGGGACTCTACTCACCTTATCTAGAACAGTTAAGTAAAGGCGAACTCATTATTGCAGAAGGTAATCTGCTCGATATTATCAATCATGATGAATTGCTGCTCAAAAATATGGAAGGTATTATTTCTCATATTGTCGTGCCCTTTCGTGTGCGCGGCCGTATTTGGGGTGGTATTACTGCTAGCCGCTATATCGAACCTGTGCATTGGCATGAAGACACCATCACAGGGTTCCGGAGTTTTGGCCAGATCCTCGCATGCACTTACGAGCGTTACGCCTATTGGGAAAAGCTTCAGCATAAAAATGAGAAGCTCGAGCTATTATCTCACCATTTAATGGATAGCCAAGAAACCGAACGTCGGCTGTTATCTCGTGAATTGCATGATAATTTCTCGCAACGCATGGCGCTATTAACCATTAAGGCATCATCGCTTTCGCAAACCTTAACTATCGACAGTGACAAACAATCCGCAAATGCACTACACCACGAGATCCAACATTTGGCTAAAGATATGCAAGCCTTATCACGATCGTTACACCCTGCGATCTTAGACGATCTCGGTTTAATCACCGCATTAAAAGCGGAATGTCGACGCATATCAACAATCAAAGATATTGATATACAAACTTTATTCGACCCTATTCCGACGCTTAATAAAGAACTATCTCTCAATCTTTACCGCATATTACAAGAAACATTAAACAACGTTACCAAGCATGCGCAAGCATCTGCTGTATTTGTATTGATGCAACACAATAAAGGTAATCTTCACTTTCAAATTATCGACGACGGGATTGGTTGCAACCTGGATTTAAACCAAACAAGAGGCAGTATCGGATTAATCAGCATTCAAGAACGCGCGCAATTATTTAACGGTACAGCGGCGTTCACCTCTCCAGAAGATGGCGGTTTTATCGTTGATATCATGATCCCGACCTTAAAGGAATATTATGAGTAATATAGTTTTAGCCGATGATCATCTGATTGTAGCGCAAGGCATCGCCAGTATTTTACAACCTGAGCATCAAATTTTAGCAATTGCCAAAGATGGCTTAGAATTAATCGAACAGGTCAAGCAGCATCAGCCGGATTTAGTGATCACCGATATTAGCATGCCAGACATGACCGGAATCGCGGCTATTGCGGCGTTAAAGCGGATTAATAAAACCGTGAAAATAATTTGTCTCACGATGCATGACGAACAAGAATATGCCGAAAGTGCAATGTCTGCAGGCGCAAAAGGTTATGTACTCAAGCATGAAGCGAGCGAGAGCTTAATCGAAGCAGTTAACCAAGTATTGGCGGGAAATGAATATATCTCGACCTCTATTTCAGTAAATACCGATAGACCAAAATTATCATCTCGTCAAATCAGCGTATTACGTCTATTAGCTCAGGGGAAATCTGCACGCCAGGTCGCAGATGAACTGTTTATTTCACCGCGCACTGTCGAATTTCATAAGTATTCGATCATGAAATTAATCAATGCAAAAACCAGTGCCGAGTTAATCCAATATGCACTTAATCATGGGTTAATGGATTAATAGGTTAAACCGTATTATCTCACTTATCGTTGTGATGAATGACTGTAATAAACTTACGTAATAAATGTAATTAAATTACGTAAGTTTACAACCAAACCAGCAACCCTATTAAATAACAGTTAAAACAGCAACTTAATACCAACCTGGCAATGTACATCACCGTAACATTATCGTTACCTACCTAGATACCAGCTATAAACAAAGGATGTGTTTGATTCTAACAGCCCCCAACTCTGTTATATCTCTTTGGAGAGGCAATAAAAAACGTCTTTATTGCCACTTTATGCTAACTATGCGTGTTGCTGTTCCAACGTTAATTTATCAAAGAATAATCGAGTTTCGGCAATCACCACATGACGTAAACCAATCAAACCAATTAAGTTCGGGATCGCCATTAAGCCATTCACAATATCGGCCAAGATCCAAATCAGATCCAACTGTAAGAATGCGCCACCAGCGACCAACAAAATATAGAAATACTTGTAAGGTTTAATACCTTTCTGACCAAACAGATATTGCACACAACGTTCGCCATAGTAGTTCCAACCGAGAATAGTGGTAAAGGCGAAAAATACGAGCCCTAAAGTAATAACGTATTGACCAATTAACGGTGATAAACCTTGTTCAAATGCGAGCGTTGTCATCGCAGCGCCGGATGTTTCACCACTCCATACCCCAGTTAACACCAATGTGAGACCTGTCATGGTACAAATAATGATGGTATCGAAGAAGGTACCTGTCATTGAAATCAGCCCCTGCTTCACACAGGAATCTGTTTTTGCTGCCGCAGCTGCAATCGGTGCACTGCCTAAACCGGACTCATTAGAAAACACACCACGCGCCACACCACTTTGAATAGCCAACATCACAGTCGCGCCTAAGAAACCACCAGTTGCCGCTGTTGGCGTAAAGGCACTGCTGATAACTAAGCCAATTGCATCAGGCACCGCTTCGATATTAAATAATAGAACCAACAACGATGCGAATACATAACATACCGCCATAAATGGCACAGTACGTTGAGCAATAGCTGAAATAGAGCGAATACCGCCTAAAGTCACCATAGCGACTAATACCGTCAGTATCCCCGCCGATAACCACACCGGAATATTAAACGAGATTTGAACAGCATCAGTAATAGCATTCACTTGTGGGAAAGTACCAATACCAAAACACGCCACACCAATACCAAACAAGGCAAAGGCTTTCGCTAGCCAACGACTACCCAAGCCATGTTCAAGATAATACATAGGACCGCCCGCCATTTGTCCATTGTCATCAACAACACGGTATTTCACCGCCAATAAACATTCCGCATACTTGGTTGCCATACCAAAAAAAGCCGCCATCCACATCCAAAATAATGCTCCGGGGCCACCCATTTTAATCGCAGTGGCTACACCGACAATATTACCGGTACCGATAGTGGCAGAAAGTGCGGTACATAATGCTGCAAAGCTACTGATATCACCCTGCTTTTTGTTATGCAGATCGCTGTCGTCTTTATCACCTGAAAACAGGTACTTTAGCGCTAAGGGTAATTTGGTGATTTGTAAAAAACCTAAACGCAAAGTGAGATACATTCCGGTGCCGACCAAAAGTAATAATAATGGCGGACCCCAAATAAATTGATCAATGCTTTGCAGAGTATTTTGTAGGGTTTCTAATAAAGAAGCTGGTATTGGTTGTAGTAAAGAAAATTGTAGTACTGCTAATTCTAAATAGTGCATTAAAAATCATTCCTCGAGAATGTGAATCTGAGGAGGATGTAATTATTCAAGATGGGTAAACGAAGCAAAAAAACCACGGCAAAAGCCACAGCAAAAGCAGACGTGAAAGTACGCAAAAAAAATAATCCTATCCTCTGTCCTTTGTACCTGAGAGTTTCAACGACATTGTCGCTTTGCTCCTTCGGCGTCCAATTGAATGGATCTCTCCAGAGGCTCGTCCAGTAACAGTCCATGCTTTTTCTTGCGAAATAAAGCGCCTGAAAGATTTACTTCTTCGGCGGGCACATTGGCCACTCTCCTGCTACCTTCATCCGAACTTAGTGTGGATATGCTGCAGTATCAAACACTGCAGACTGATAAATATTAACACGGATAACTTCAACAAAAACAAATATAGTAGTTTGAATGATTAACAATTAATCTTTAGGCAGAAAAAAGCCCTGTTAATCAGGGCTACTTTAATTATGCGTTATTTATGGTCATTCGCGATTATTGACTAACGCTTAACTCATCATCAACTACGCTTATCTTAATCGATTTACCAGGTACTACCTCTCCCGCTAAAATAGCATTGGCTAAGCGATTTTCAACCTGCTTTTGCAATACGCGCTTTAGCGGCCGAGCACCAAATAAGGGATCGAACCCGGCGTCAGCTAATTTTGCTAATGCACCAGGAGTAATCGACAAACTATAACCGAGCTGTTTTAATCGCGCCTCTAATGACTTCAACTGAATCGCAGCGATCTTCTCAATGTGATTACGCCCTAACGGGTGAAACACCACAGTATCATCAATACGGTTGATAAACTCAGGACGGAAGCTCTGCCCAAGTAACTCTAATAGGCGTAATTTCACCGTATCATAATCATGTTTACCGTATTCTTCTTGAATAATATCCGAGCCTAAATTAGACGTCATAATAATAACCGTATTACGGAAATCAACAGTACGTCCCTGCCCATCCGTTAAACGACCATCATCCAATACTTGTAATAGAATATTAAAAATATCCGGATGGGCTTTTTCAATTTCATCCAGCAAGATCACTGAATAAGGTTTCCGACGTACCGCTTCCGTCAGGTAACCCCCTTCTTCATAACCGACATAACCCGGAGGCGCACCGATTAATCGCGCAACTGAATGTTTTTCCATAAACTCAGACATGTCAATACGGATCATGGCTTGGTCTGAATCAAAGATAAAATCGGCTAAGGCTTTGCATACTTCGGTTTTACCGACACCCGTAGGCCCCATGAATAAAAAAGATCCCATCGGACGGTTTGGATCAGCCAACCCAGCACGGCTACGTCGTATCGCATTGGATACCACGCTAATCGCTTCGGTCTGACCAATCACCCGCTGATGTAAGTTATCTTCCATCGCAAGCAGTTTTTCTTTTTCGCCTTCCAGCATCCGGTTAACCGGGATCCCTGTCCAACGCGATAGAATGTCAGCAATTTCGGCTTCACCAACCTTATGCTTTAGCAAGGTCATATCTTGCATTTCGGCTTGGGCAGCTAAATCCAATTGCTTTTCTAACATAGGAATAGTGCCGTATTGCAGCTCTGACATTTTATTTAAATCGCTAGCGCGTCTGGCCATATCCAATTCAACACGGGCTTTATCTAACGCTGATTTTATGTGTTTAGTACCAGAAAGCGCTGCTTTTTCAGTCCGCCAGATCTCATCGAGCTCGTTAAATTTATCCTGCTTCTCAGTCAATTCTTCCGCAATCGTCGATAAACGTTTAATACTGGCTGAATCATCTTCTTTTTCCAGCGCCTGCTGCTCAATTTTAAGTTGGATAATACGACGTTCTAACTTATCCAAGGATTCTGGTTTTGAATCCATCTGTAAACGAATAGACGATGCCGCTTCATCAATCAAATCAATTGCTTTATCAGGTAATTGACGATCGGAAATATAACGATGAGATAAGGTCGCCGCCGCCACAATCGCCGGATCAGTAATATCAACATTGTGATGTAGTTCATAACGTGATTTTAAACCACGTAAGATGGCAATGGTGTCTTCAACACTTGGCTCTTCAATCAGTACTTTTTGAAAGCGACGTTCAAGCGCCGCATCCTTTTCAATGTATTGACGATATTCATCCAAAGTGGTCGCACCCATACAATGTAATTCACCACGGGCTAATGCTGGTTTAAGCATATTACCAGCATCCATCGCGCCATCACCTTTACCAGCGCCAATCATGGTATGTAGTTCATCAATAAACAGAATAGTTTGGCCTTCGGTTTGCGCCAGCTCTTTGATCACTGACTTTAACCGCTCTTCAAATTCACCACGATATTTGGCACCCGCAATCAACGCGCCCATATCCAGAGATAGCACACGTTTATTCTTTAGCCCTTCCGGCACTTCACCATTTACAATTCGCTGTGCTAAACCTTCCGCAATCGCGGTTTTACCCACCCCAGGTTCACCAATTAATACTGGATTATTTTTAGTGCGGCGTTGTAATACTTGGATAGCACGACGGATCTCGTCATCACGGCCAATCACAGGATCCAGCTTACCGACTTCGGCACGTTCAGTTAGATCTAAGGTATATTTTGTTAAAGCTTCACGTTGTTCTTCTGCGCCTTGGTTATCCACTTTGTCACCACCACGGATCACATCAATTGCATCTTCAATACTTTTACGTGTACCACCCGATTTTCGTAATAATTGCCCTAACCGCCCTTTATCTTCAACTGCCGCAAGCACAAACATCTCGGAAGAAATAAATTTATCTTTACGTTTTTGGGCATATTTATCGCACAAGTTTAATAACATGTTTAATGCAGACGATAGTTGAATATCACCTTGGGTACCTTGCACCTGTGGTAAGCGATCAAGTTCGTCATTCAGCTGCCAGCGCAGTGAATTGGCATCAATGCCTGCGGCTGTCAATAATGGGCGAATGGAGCTATGGTCTTGGTTTAATAACGCGATCATCAAGTGTATAGGGTCGATAAATTGATTATCTTTACCCAGAGCAAGTGACTGCGCATCAGAAATAGCCATTTGGAATTTAGTGGTAAGTTGATCTAAGCGCATAACAATCTCCTATCAGTCGTGGCTATAATTATAGTCGTTTAATTGGCTGGGAATATTTAGTAAGGCACTAAAACCCATAATTATTATTTGGGGATTATTTATTGAGATTCAAGGTAAATCAAACTTGCCTGGCGACCCGTTTGGTTATCTCGTCGATATGAATAGAATAAATCAATTTCGCGGTAAGTACAGTGGTCACCACCGTAAATGTCAACCGCATTAACCGTTAACGCTTGTAGACGTTGACGCGCTAATAAATATAAATCCGCTAACCATTTATCACCATCGGCAATAAACGCGCGGCTTGCTTTTGGATCATGTGCAATAAAGGCATCACGTACTTCACTGCCTACTTGAAAATATGCTTGGCTGATTGCTGGACCTAACCACACTAATAGTTCATTTGGTGTAGCAGTAAGCTTCGCAATAGTATTTTCAATAATACCATCGAGTAAACCACGCCAACCAGCATGAATAGCAGCAACTTGCGTACCCGCTTTATCGCAAATTAATAGCGGTAAACAGTCTGCCGTCATCACTAAACAAACTTGCCCCGTCATCTGTGTTACAGACGCATCAGCAGCAGGAAGTTGATTCGTATTGTGGGATTGCCCCACTAAACTAACAACCTCGGTACTGTGGGTTTGATTCAACCAATATGGCTGCTGCGGTAAACGAGCAGCGGTCATTAACAACTGCCGATTTTGCCACACCAACTGACTGTCATCTTGCACATGCAAACCTAAATTTAGTCCTGCATAGGGCACATGACTAACCCCACCCTCACGAGTAGTGCTTAGCGCCTTTATATTATCCGGCGCGGGCCAGTTTGGTTGAATAAAACGAGGCATAATCAATGATTAACTGATGAAATCATCAATCATGTTTAACGCAGTATCTTCACGTAGGATATGAATTAATGTATTCATATCAGACGGACGTTCTGCGCGCCACATCATCATTTCCCCTGTTACTGGGTGCTCTAATTTCAACATGCGAGCGTGTAGCGCTTGGCGGCCGAAACCACGTAGTGCTAAGACTAATGTATCAGTTGCATTACCCGGTGGCTTTGGACGACCAGCATACACAGTATCACCAACGATAGGATGCATAATATGAGTCATGTGTACACGGATTTGGTGAGTACGACCTGATTCAAGACGCAGTCTTAATAACGTATGTGCACGGTATTTTTCAGCAACACGGTAATGTGTTTTTGCTGGCTTACCCAGTGGACGAACAGCCATTTGCGTACGTTTAGTTGCGTGACGACCGATTGGCTCATCAACAAAGCCACCCGCAGTCATAGTACCTGATACAACAGCTTCATATTCACGCGTAATACGACGAGCCTGTAGTGCAGTTACTAAATGCGTTTGTGCTGGAATTGTTTTCGCAATAACCATCAAACCCGTTGTGTCTTTATCTAGACGGTGAACAATACCAGCACGTGGCACGTCAATAATGTCTGGATAATGGAATAGTAGTGCATTAAGCACTGTACCATCAGGGTTACCTGCACCTGGATGCACAACAAAACCAGCTGGTTTGTTGATAACAAGAATGTCATCGTCTTCATACACGATATTAAGTGGCAGATCTTGTGGCTCGTAACGAACTTCTTCGTCAACTTCAGCGTTTAAGATAATTTTATCGCCGAATTGCATTTTTTCACGTGCTTTAACGACAACTTTGCCATTTAAGTTAACAAATCCTGCAAGAATCCATTCTTTCAGACGTGAACGAGAATAATCTTGGAACATCTCGGCTAAAACTTGGTCTAAACGTTGACCGACTTGGTGTTCTGCAACGACTGCAGAAAGTTCTATATGTTGGCTCATAGGTAGCAGGGACCCTCTTCGGTCCTAATTTTCAGTATAATTACAGGATTCAGGCTATTTTAGCCTTTTATTTTGCTGTAGCATATTGGCTACGTAACTATTTTTCGCATTAAGCAATTTGGAATTTATCCAACCTAATGAAAAAATCAATAAAATTAGCAATAAGTCTATCGCTCGCACTGGTTGTGGCAACAGGTTGTTCTTCAAAATCAGAACCGACTGTACCGGATAAACCAGCCATCGAGCTATACAGCATCGCTCAACAATCGTTACAAGCGGGTAATTTTGTTTCCGCTATTGAAACGCTTGAAGCGCTTGATACACGTTATCCATTTGGCCCGCACACTGTACAAGTGCAGTTAGACTTGATCTATGCTTACTACAAGAATAGTGACACAGCACAGGCATTGGCCAATATAGATCGTTTTATTCGCTTAAATCCAAGCCATAAAGACATAGACTATGTCTACTATATGCGTGGACTTACCAATATGGGCGCGGATTATAACCTATTTCATGACCTATTTAATATAGATCGTTCAGATCGAGACCCAAGTTATGCAAATGCAGCCTTCAATGACTTCACGCGCCTGATCAAACGCTACCCAGAAAGTGAGTATGTGGCTGATGCGCAAAAGCGTGCGATTGCAATTAAAAGTCGCCTCGCACGTTATGAATTGTCGGCAGCTGAATATTACATGAAACGTAAAGCCTACATAGCGGCGATCCAGCGTGCACAGTATATTATCGATAATTTTGCAGATACAGAGTCACGAACTGGCGCATTAAAAGTAATGATTAAAGCGTACGACATTTTAGAACAGCCAACGCTTAAAGCTAACGCCGAAAAGATCTTAGCAGTTAACGCGGATTAATGATCTACGCACCTCGCTAACGATTATTAAGGCTAAAAATAAAATATAAAAAAACGGCGTCTATGTAAATAGACGCCGTTTTTGTTTTCGATTACCGTATGCAAGTAATCGCCAGTTCACACAAATTGTAGCTTACTTGTGGTATTGCTTACTCAATTCGCCAACCGCTTCGATGAATACACCTGCTTTTTCAGGTTCAACATCTAAATGGATACCGTGACCTAAGTTCATCACGTGACCATTGCCTGTACCAAAACCAGATAAGATCGTGCTTACTTCTTCACGAATACGTTCTGGTGATGCATAAAGCATTGAAGGGTCCATATTACCTTGCAGTGCAACCTTATCACCAACACGGGCTTTAGCTTCTGCAATATCAATTGTCCAATCCAGACCAATCGCATCACAACCTGTTGCTACGATCTGCTCGATCCATTGACCACCGTTCTTAGTGAACAGCGTAACAGGCACTTTACGGCCATCGTTAAAACGCGTTAAGCCATCAACAATTTTGTGCATGTACTGCAGTGAGAAATCTTTGTAATCTCGTGGCGATAATACGCCGCCCCAAGTATCAAATACCATCACAGACTGTGCGCCCGCCGCAATTTGTGCGTTAAGGTAAGTGATCACTGAATCCGCTAACTTATCTAATAATAAGTGTAGCGTTTGTGGTTCAGCAAATGCCATTTTCTTAATTTTAGTGAACGTTTTAGTACCGCTACCTTCAACCATATAAGTAGCTAACGTCCACGGGCTACCAGAAAAGCCAATTAACGGTACTGAACCATTAAGGTTTTTACGAATAGTACGCACCGCGTTCATTACATATTGTAATTCGCCTTCGGGATCTGGAATACCGATCTTATCAACATCAGCTTTACACGTAATAGGTCGCTCAAATTTAGGACCTTCACCTTCTGAGAAATACAGACCTAAACCCATCGCATCAGGAATGGTTAAGATATCTGAAAACAGAATAGCCGCATCAAGTGGAAAACGGCGTAATGGTTGTAACGTTACTTCACAAGCAAGTTCTGCATTCTTACACAGCGACATAAAGTCACCAGCTTCAGCACGCGTTGCTTTGTATTCTGGTAAATAACGGCCTGCTTGGCGCATCATCCATACTGGTGTTTGGTCTACCGATTCTTTGGCTAACGCACGTAAATAACGATCATTCTTTAACTCGCTCATATCCTTTCCTGAATTGCGGCTCTAATATGGCGTGATTGTAACATTATTCAACAATTGACAAAATATATGACGCCATTTTCACCGTTAATTTAACAACAAGTTGATCATAACAGGGGATTAACGCCAAAATATAAAAAAATAGGCCAAGATTACTGACTGAGCGAAGAAAAAAACAACAGCTTTAAATCGCCTATAACGGCTTACTCATCTATGTTTCAATTAGCGCAATTAATTTACGCAATTAGTACTAATAGAATCAGAGACCTTAATCACAATTAATTAACAAGCTCTCGATACAAAACCAAAAAGCAGTCATAACAAAGGCTTATATGCTATGATTAGACATACAACAGTTTAAAATCAGTAATCGTCCTTTAGTAGATAAATCTATTACTGTGGTGCTAATTAATCAGGTTTGACCAGATAAAATAGTGTTGACGTTTTACGGTAAAAAATTTAGTAATAGGAAACCTTATTTTTTTAAGGGTACATGGAGTAAGTCATATGTTAACCAAATTAGAACAAGCGCAACAAGCTTGGGGCGGCACGCACAACGCCATCGATCATTGGCTAGAAGAGCGACAAGAACTGATTGTCGATTATTGCAAACTCGAAGGCTTACCCCCATTTGAAAAAACCGCCACATTACCCAGCAAAGATGAACTGCAAGCCTTTTGCCAAATATTAATTGATTATTTATCTACGGGTCATTTTGAAGTTTATGACCAAATCGTATCTCAATGTGCAGAATACAGCGTAAAAAGCCTTGCCCTCGCACAAAAAATACAACCTAAGATAGTGTTAACCACAGAAGCATTACTTGAATTCAATGATAAATACGCCGAAGCAAATCAAGATGACGACACTCTCCTCCTATCTTTAGATGAAGATATGTCAAAAATCGGAGAGCTATTAGAACAACGCTTTGAGTTAGAAGATAAATTGCTGTTTACCCTAGCGACTTATCACCGCGAAGTTGTCGACGCAGAATAAGTTCTGTTCATTTGATTTAACTCCAGCCAATAAAAAACCCATTCACATCGTCAGATATGAATGGGTTTTTATTTAACAGCAGCAACCTAAAAATAGAAAACTGCATTGTTAATATTAGTTTTATTGCTTATCTTGACCAGCAATTTCTAATAATTCAACTTCAAATACTAATGTTGAATTTGGTGGAATGTCAGCACCCGCACCTTGTGCGCCATAACCTAATTCAGATGGGATGTATAATTTATACTTACTACCCACGTTCATTAGCGCTACACCTTCAGTCCAACCAGGGATCACACGATTAAGTGCAAATGTTGCTGGTTCGCCACGTTCAACAGAGCTATCAAAAACGTTACCATTTAATAATGAGCCAGTGTAATGCACAGTTACCGTATCATTTGGTGTTGCTTTCTTGCCTGTACCCGCTGCTAGCACTTCATATTGAAGACCAGATTCAGTCGTGGTGATACCTTCTTTTTTGCCATTTTCAGCAAAGAAGTTTTTTGCATCCACTTCTGCTTTTTCGCTTTCTATACGTGCAGCTTCAGTTGATAGCGTATTCATTTTCTCGTCATACGCTTTTAATACAGTCTGTAATTCTTCATCAGATAACTGCGTGGATTCGTTTAACGCATCAGTAATACCTTGAACGATGATTTCCTTATCTAATGGTGCACCTAGCTCTTCTTGACGCTTAAGGGGTGCTACCAAGTTACGTGCAACGATTGAACCGATTGCATAAGCCGCTTGTTGATCTTCAGTGTATGCTTTAATGTCTGTTACTTTTTCTGCTGGAGCTTCTTGTGCTTCTTGACCACATGCCGCTAACAGAGATACTGCTGAAG